>ERZ1673753.77-NODE-77-length-134553-cov-7.718717_pt1 | contig 134553 bp, 95 predicted proteins | sample MGYA00580201_ERZ1673753 | MGnify/ENA primary metagenome ERZ1673753 (study PRJEB41218, sample SAMN15661747) | gut metagenome | host: Homo sapiens | place: Canada: London | collected 2015-08-20/2019-03-30 | study: EMG produced TPA metagenomics assembly of... | reverse complement strand
ATTTACACATTAGGGACGTGCCCTAATGTGTAATTTTCTATCTTTTTTTCGCAATCTCCCCCATTTGTCAGCTTTAATATCAAAAATCTCCTGTGCAATCATTCCTTTATTTCATAAAGCAGAAAATGTAATTTTCAATTTAAAAAGCGCGATTACCAATTTTTCAATTAAATTTGTCAAATGAGAATCAAAAACTCTATTATCATAAAAATAACATTTTTTATATTAAGCTTTTTAATTCTAAGTATTCAGACATTTTATCTTGTACAAATAAGTAACAGATAATTAAACACATATAAAGGAATGATATAAAAATTACACATTAGGGCACGTCCCTAATGTGTAAAAAACGAAAAAAAATGGAGATTAGAACATTTATTGAGAATTATAGGGAAGCTTTTGGGGAGAAAGCCGAACTACCTATTGCATTCTGGTATTCCGATATGCCTATAGAGCAAACCGAAAAAATCGGAGGATGCTTTTTTAAAGGTTTAAAAGAGGTCCGTGACGGAAAAATCATTAGTTTAGATGCCGGCACTATTGGATGTGGAGGAGGAAAATTCTATACGGGGTTTTCCGGTATGCCGGAACACATTCCCCATTTTGTATCCGTTAAAGAAAAATATAAACAAACTCCTGAACTGGTAGTGGATTACATACAGGATTTAAATGTCCCCCTGGCAACGGGAAAATTTCTGCACTTCGCCCGTTTGGATCAGATAAGCGATTTTCAGCAGGCAGAAGGAATTTTATTTTTAGCAACTCCGGATATACTCTCCGGTCTGACCACCTGGGCTTATTTCGATAATAACGATAAAGAAACAGTGGTTGCTCCGTTTGGATCAGGGTGTTGCGCTGTAGTTACCCGAACGATTATAGAAAACCGCAAAAACGGGAAAAGTACGTTTATCGGTTTTTTCGATCCTTCTGTACGCCCCTGGTTCGAACCAAACTTATTGAGTTATACAATACCCATGTCCCGTTTCAAAGAGATGTATTATACGATGAAAGATAGTTGTTTATTCAATACACCAGCCTGGGGAAAAATAAAAGAAAGAATAAATAAAAGGGATGAGCGTTTGTGAATAAAAAATAAGTTTACCGGACAAAATTTGAGCCTGTTCCTCTCTATACTATATTAAAAACCAAGGCATGAAGAATATATATACGCTCGTAGGGATTCTCTTACTCTGTTTTATAGGACTGAATAATGCGTCATTAGCTCAAAATACTGAAAAAAAAAGAATGGAGGAACAAAGGGATTCCTTAGCGCATATCGTATCAGAAAAAGTATATTTACAAATAGACGAAAAAGATGCCTTAAAACTTTTTGATGAAGAGCCAAGTTTTGGAATTTTCCGGGACAATTATTTTACCACCGGTATTCCGGTAAATCAGCAAATTAATCACAAAACAGCAGATGCAAAGTTTCAAATCAGTATCCGGCAAAGACTCACTAAAAGTATTTTACCTTTTAATACTTTTTTATATGTTACCTATACTCAAAAATCTTTCTGGGATATTTACCGTACTTCGCTGCCTTTCCGGGATAATAACTTCAATCCGGGCCTCAGTATCGGCAAACCCATTATTCGCAATAACCGGTTAAAGGGAATCGCTATTTTTTCTTTTGAACACGAATCCAACGGAAGGGATTCTATTGATTCCCGGGATTGGAATTATTTTTCGTTTTCCTTCACTCATTTTTTCAACATGCGTTTTAGTGCTGAAACCAAAGTTTGGGCAGGCTGGGTAGATAAAAATGAAAATCCTAAACTACTCCGTTACAAGGGATACGGTCTGCTGGCGATCAATTATCAAAGTGCGGATGAACGTTTATGGTGTTCCCTTATTCTTTATCCCCGTAACAAGTTTATCAATTTCAATACGATTACTGAGTTTAACTACAAATTGCGAAAACAGGACAATCAATATTTATTTATCCAATTTTATCAGGGATACGGTGAAAATTTACTTGAATACCGTAAATATAAATGTATGCTCCGTTTCGGTCTCTGCATAAAACCCAGATGGTTCAATTATTATTAGCTATTTATTAAATATCCTTGTACTAAAAACCGGAATTTTACCGATCAAAGGCAAACGTTTCCTGAAGGGGATGTTCTTTTCCTTTTAAAATTGTACACAAAATATCTGCAGCCAATACGCTAAAGGTAATTCCATTTCCGCCGAATCCCAAAGCAAAAAAAGTACGGGGCATCTGCCGGATAGAGCCGACATAGGGAAGAGAATCCGTTGTTGAACCGAATGTACCGGCCCAAGCGAAATCTGTATGAAAAGATAAATGCGGCATCAATTTATGAAAATCTTCGGCTAATTTAACAGCCTTACGGGGAAGCCGTTTCTTTCTTTTCCGGCTATCATTCCTCTCGTCATCCCGGCCCCCAACGATAACCCTGGAATCAGAAGTAGTACGCATATATAAATAAGGAGTTTTTGTTTCCCAAATCAAAGCATTTTTATACCAGACATCGCTAACAGACATCGGTTCACTGATAATAGCATATGTAGTTAATAAATCTACTACCCGGTAAGGAATATAGTGTTGAGATTCATAACCGGCTGCCACGACAAGGTAGCGAGCCGTAATTTTTTTACCGGTATCCGTTTTCAAAACAATCCTGGACTTTCCCGGCTGAATATCCGCCACTTTTGTACGGTCAAATACCCGCAGGTTTTCATCTCCTTTCTGAAAGATTGCATGTGTCAATAAATAAGGATCGAATTGAGCTGCTTGTTTGGAAAAAATGGCTTTAGGAGCCTTTAGCTTAAATTTTTCTTCTATTTCCGCTCTCTCAAACAATTCCACCGATATACCTATTTTATTCCGGAGTTCCGCTTCTTTTTCCAGTTTAACGGCATCTTTTTCAAAAGAAGCATATTGCAGGCTGCATCGTTTTTTAAATCCGACCCGGAAATTTTCTGTCCGGATCATTTCTTCCAGTTCATCAATAGAACGATAACAAGCCAGATAACTATCGGTAGCTCTTTTTTCACCCACTTTTTCCATCAATTCCCCCAGAGGAGTATCTATTTCATATTGTAAAAGGGCTGTACTGGCAGAAGTACTACCCATACCAATATTCCGTTTGTCGATAACAACCACTTTCCAACCGGCATTTACCAGTCGGTAAGTCACTAATGCACCCGTAATTCCACCTCCCATAACGACAATATCTGTCTGTATATTTTCTTGCAAAGAAGGATAAGAATGACAATAACCATTTTTCAGTAACCAATATGGATTCCGGGTTGTCAGCTCCATTATTTTTTGTTTTATGTTCAAAGAAATAAACGGAAAAGGATTAATTTTGTTTCTGAATAAACATTCTTACTCCAAAACATAAAAATGTCTTAGTCCTTTTTAAGGAAGATAAAAATGGATACCAATTTTACAAATGGTACTGACCTGATTATAAGACTGGCAGAGAAAACGTTTGCTTTATTTTATAAATCATAATTTCCCAAAAAAACAATCAGAAATCTACATTTGCTTCTGCAAAAGACAAAAAACTGCAGAAATAAAACATAATTTTTACCCTAATTCTTTATCTGAAAACAAGATTCAACAATTCATATTCTCATTACTGACATTTCTTTTCTGAAATACGTACAATAGATTAAAACCGAACATTATGGAAACTCTTATTCAGCATCAGCACGCAAACGTTATCTCTTACAATTATGACCGCTCTAAAATAAAAACGGGGATCGTACACATCGGGGTAGGAAACTTCCACCGGGCACATGAAGAATATTATACGAACCTGCTTTTAGCCGATCCTGCACAACAGGAATGGGGCATTTGCGGAGTAGCATTATTACCTGCAGATGAACATCTTTACCGGGCTTTAAAACGGCAAGACAACCTTTATACCCTCACCGTCTGCGGACGGGACAACCGGGATACAGCTTACGAAATCGGCTCACTCAAAGAGTTGATATGGGGAATAGAAAATCCGGAAGCCGTCATTTCTAAAATAGCTAAGCCGGAAATTAAAATCATCACGTTAACGATTACAGAAGGAGGCTATAATTTAGACAAGGCTAACGGAAATTTTATATTAGAGACGCCTGGTATTCAGCATGATCTTAAAAATCCCGGCACGCCTCAAACCGTTTTCGGTTTCGTTGCAGCAGGATTACGGAAAAGGATGAAAAACGGACAAGGTCCCATTACTATTCTATCCTGTGATAATTTACAACATAACGGAAGGACTGCTCAGAAAGCGTTCAGTTCATTTATTGCGGCTCAGGATCGTCAGCTGGCCAATTGGGTAAAGACCCATGTCTCCTTTCCCAATTGTATGGTCGACCGGATTACCCCGGCCGTTACACCTGCCGATATTCAGCGGCTCAACCAACGCAACGGAGTAGAAGACGCTGCTCCGGTCTATTGTGAAGACTTTATACAATGGGTCATTGAAGATCATTTCATCGCCGGAAGGCCGGACTGGGAAAAAGTAGGAGTAGAATTTACAAACGATGTATCTGCTTACGAAAATATGAAACTCAGTTTGCTCAACGCCTCCCATTCTATGCTTGCCTACCCGGCTTTTCTGGCCGGTTACCGGAAAGTGGACGATGCCGTACGCGACAAACGGTTTACCCTTTATCTGCAGCAATTTATGGATATAGATATTACTCCTTACGTTCCCGCACCGGGGCATACCGATTTAGGTCTTTATAAACGAACCTTAATGGAACGTTTCGGAAACCGTTCTGTCAGCGATCAGCTAAGCAGGTTATGTTACGACGGAGCCTCTAAAATCCCGGTATATATCATGCCAAATCTCATCCGGATGATAGGGGATAAAGCAGACCTGACACGGGTAAGTTTTTTCACTGCTGCTTACCGGCATTACTTAAAATACCAGCAAGACGATAAAGGGAATACTTATAAAGTGAACGATCCCTGGTTAACTGAAACAGATTGGGCACAAATCAATCAGGAAAATCCGTTGACTTTTCTATCCATTTCTCCCTTTGAAAGTACCCAACTGTCAGCGGACGAACGCTTCGTGACAAATTATCTCCGGATGGTTGCTGACATTAAAGAAAAAGGTGTATTACAAACGCTGGAAACCATTTTAGAATAAAATCAGTATGGATACAACACAGCAAAACAAGCTGGGGCCGTTTATTGTCCTGATATTCATTTATTTTCTGGTAGGATTTCTGACCACTGTAAACGGTCAGTGTCAGGCTCCCTTGAAAATTGCTTTCCTCATGCATGCCGGAGAACTGAAAAATACATTTATCACGTTAATCTCATTCAGTTTCTTTTTAGCTTATCTTTTAAACGGAACGCTGGGCTATAAATGGATCAATAAATTCGGTTATAAAAAAACGCTGATCCGGGGTTTACTGGTTATGGTCGGCGGACTGACCGTATTTTTCTTTTCGTCCTGGTTCACGGTGCGTTACGAAGGTTTGAACGTTCTGATTGCCGGAGCCCATATTCCTTACGGCTATTTTATTTTTCTCCTGGGCTCTTATCTGATGGGAACTTCTGCCACCCTGTTACAGGTAGTCATTAATCCCTATGTAGCTGCCTACGAAGTAAAAGGAACCCAACCTGTACAACGGATGAATATTGTCTGTGCATTCAATTCTTTCGGTACGACCATTGCTCCGTTTTTTGTAACGGGTGTAATGTTCGGCGGACTGGCAATAGAGGAAGTGCAAGTAAAACAACTCATGATTCCTTTCCTGATTTTAGCTGCTTTTATCGGGTTTACGGCATTTATCACCCAAAGGCTTTATTTACCGGACGTTATGCACACCAAGGCAGAGAAAGGGGAAAAACTCGAACGCAGTATCTGGTCATTCCGTCACCTCACTTTAGGCGTAATTGCCATTTTCTTTTATGTAGGAGCAGAAGTATCCATTGGCGTAAATGTTAATTTGAATGCCCTGGAAATGGAAACCTCAGGACAAACCTTATCTTTTTTCGGGATGCAACATATCGTCATCGGGGGAATAGACTTCGGAATGCCCGCCTTATTAGCGACTCTTTATTGGGGAGGACTGATGGTCGGACGTATCGTTTCCAGTTATCTTAAACACATCTCCCCCCGCGTACAATTAACCGTAACGACTATTCTGGCAGCCTCCTTTACCGTAATAGCTATTATTACCAATAATTTGTGGGTACTGGTTACCGTCGGACTATTCCATTCGGTCATGTGGGGCTGTATCTTTACATTAGCCATCACAGGATTAAACAAATATACGTCTAAAGCTTCCGGAGTATTTATGATGGGAGTATTTGGCGGGGCCGTATTCCCTTTTTTACAGGGAGTAATGGCAGATACCCTGGGCAGCTGGCAATACACCTGGATTTTAGTCGTAATTTGTGAACTGGTCATGCTTTATTATGCCCTGATCGGTTCCAGAATCAGAAAAACAGACTGGGTTCAAACAACAATATAATCCGTTTATGACCGATAAAATACAACAAAAGCCCAGCGATAAATAGCAATTCAGGTATCTGTAAAAAAGAAAAATTGTACCCCTCCTATCCGATCGTTAAAATAAAAAATGTCTGTAAAACCTGGACGATACACCGGTTAGCAAACTTTTAAAATATTCCTCCTCCTTTTTAAAACCGGAAGAGACAAAAGAACAGCCCTTTTGCCACTTCCTTCCTCTTTTTTCCAATTCACTCTCCGTATTGACGAGCTTTATCCCTACCCTATTTTCAGTGCAATCTTCAACCGGCACCTTCTCTTCTTTTCTCTTTTACAACGGGAAAAAACGACCCGGAAAAATGTTGTATATAACAAATATGCTTATTTATAGGTAACCTCTCTCTCCAAAATCCCCATATTTTGGTATATCAACAATCTTTCATTCTTTTTATTATTGCAATCCTAAAATTTAAAAATCGTGTATAAATTAATTCTGTTGTGTCAATTTTTGTTCTGGTATTTAGCATTAACTGCTCAAAAACCGGATCTGACCTTATCCGGTAAAATAATGGATCAATATACACGGGAAGGACTCGGATTTGCAACCATCAGTTTCCTTTCAGAACAAGGTAATTTCTATGGATTTATCACCAATGAAGAAGGTGTTTTTAAAATTAAAAAAATCCAACCCGGTCAATATAAAATAACCATATCTTTCCTGGGATATCACCCTTTAACAAAAGAGTTCCAGCTGGAAAAAAACGATTCCCTTTACTTCTATTTACAACCACAATCGACAGAATTGGCCGAAGTAACCATCACAGCTACCGAATCCAAAGGACTCAATAGCAGCACAAAAATCGACCGGGAAGCCATGAATCACAGGCAGCCCAGTAGTTTCAGCGATTTATTGTCATTGCTCCCCGGAGGCATGTCTTCTACTCCCACTCTGAGTTCAGCTTCATTAGCAAAGCTAAGACAAGCCGGGACAAGCGGGGAGGATTATGATATCAGCTCGTTAGGAACCGCTTTCCTAATTGACGGGCACCGACTTCCTACGGATGCCAATATGCAGGAAGTCGCCCAAATTGCAAGCGGAACAACAGATAGTCACAGCAACCTGGAATTCGCAAATAAAGGAATCGATATGCGGGCAATTTCCACCGACCAGATCGAAAGTGTTGAAATTGTCAGGGGACTGGCTTCCGTTGAGTACGGAGACCTGACCACTGGTTTGATTAAAATTAACCGTAAAAAGGGATTCACCCCCTGGGACGCACGTTTTAAAGCAGACCAATACGCAAAATTATTTGCTTTGGGAAAAGGGACAGAACTGGTAAAACGCCGGCTAACTATAAATGCTGGTCTGGACTATACAGATGCCCGTCCGGATCCCAGGGATGATTTCTCTACTTATAAACGCCTGACAGGCTCTGTACGGATCAGCAAGCAATGGTCCTTCTCCCGGGCTCAGCTTTTCTGGGGGATAACAGCAGACTATACCGGATCTTTTGACAATCAGAAATCTGATCCGGAAATCACTTCCCAAAAAGAAGACCGTTATAAAGCTTCCTATAATGCCATGACGTTCGGTAATACACTGGTTCTCGATTCTATGAGTAGCAAAATACTCAAACGTTTGGAATTCCATACATTTTTGAGTTACCAGAAAGATCAGATCAAGCAAACGAAATTTGTACAACTGGACCGGGACCGGGTAGTCCCGAACTCCCTGGAAGCCGGAGAACACGAGGGGGAAATATTACCTTATAAATACACAGCAAAACTAGTAGTAGACGGCCAGCCCTTTATGGCATCGGCCAAATTAAAAGCAAATCTTGAAATTCCGGTTGGCAGTATCCTTCAAAAAATACTCCTGGGAACCGAATGGAGTATGGATAAAAACTACGGACAAGGACAGGTTTATGACATCAACCGTCCTTTAAATCCGCTGACATCGCTTCGCCCAACCTCTTTCAGGGATATTCCTGCAGCTCATAAATACGGGATCTTTGCAGAAGACCATTTCCTTATACCCGTTGGTTACCATCATCTGGAAGTTATAGGCGGAATACGGGCTTCCATGTTACTCAATCTCTCTTCTCCTTATCGAATACAAAACAAAATGTATTTCGATCCCCGGATTTCTGCTCAATGGAGTTTTCCGGGTATCGGCCGGAACCGGTCACTTTATATCCGTTTATCCGGAGCAATCGGCTGGCAAACGAAAATGCCGACTTTACAACAACTTCACCCCTATCTTTTTTATAACGATATCATGCAATTAAACTATTATAGTTTAAATGCAGATTTTAAACGGATCAATATCCTGACCTATGTCATCGATCCCACGAACGACCAACTCAAACCGGCACGCAACCGGAAAGGAGAGATCAAAACGGATTTTTCTTATCAGAAAAGCCATCTTACAGTGACGTATTTCAAAGAAGTTTTAAATTCCGGTTTCCGTCATTCCACTATGACACAACCGTATCGTTATAAAAAATACGATGCTTCTTCCATTGACGACAGCCAACTACAGGGTCCTCCGGATTTAGCAGATGTCACCTGGCAACTGGACACTCTTCTCGGAAATCATAGCAAGGTTACAAACGGCAGTTCCCTATGGAAAGAAGGCGTAGAATTCACCTTTTTCTCACCCCGCTTTGAATTACTCAAAACCAAACTGACAATTAACGGAGCCTGGTTCCGTACCACATACAGAAACAGTGAAGCGGTCTTCTCCCCCGTCAGTAAAATTGTAAACAATATATCTGTGAGTGATAAATATATAGGATATTACGACGGAATCGACGGCTCCGAAAAACAACAATTCAACACCACATTCATTCTGGACACTTATTTTAAACAATTAGGGCTGACCTTCTCCATGTGGGTAGAATGTATGTGGTTCAACAGTTCCCGAAGATTCAAACAAAACGGGACTCCTGTTGCTTATATGGATGTTACAGGTAAAATACATGCCTATACGGCAGAAGATCAGAAGGACATATACAAACAATGGTTAGTCAAAACATATAACGACGAGCTATTTAAGAAAACGACGGAACCTTTTTACATGTACGTTAATTTTAAAGCCAGTAAAAATTTCGGAAAATTCTTAAACCTTTCTTTATATGTCGACCGCATTCTAGACTACTGTCCGGACTACAAATCCAACGGTTATACAATCAGACGGAATGTGAATCCTTATTTCGGTATGGAAATAACATTGAAACTATAAAATGTTAAATTTAAATTTATAAAAAATGAAAAAACAATTATCTGCATTTATTATCAGTCTAGCATTATTTTTCGGATTATATTCCTGCAATGATGATGACAATTACGTTGTACCGCAGGTAACTATCTCCGTTAGCCTCAATGCTCCTGACAGCGTTTCGAACGCCGTAATCAGTAACGTAGTAGCCACCTTAAAGAATATCACAACAGGGAAAGAATCAGAAATTTCTGTGACCCCATTGGAAACCCAGGCTTCCACTTCTTTCATGTTTACCCTTACGGTAGAGGAAGGTTTATATAATATGACCTTTGAAGGAGATATTACCTACGATTTCCACGAGGAACAAATCAGCAGTAAAATCAGAGCTTATAAAGAAAATGTGCAATTGACTTCGGCAAGTTCCCCGATTATCAGTCTGGACGGTTTTCTACACAATAATACAAGCGGGACAGAAGGAAATTTTGTAATTGCTGAAATCTTCTTTACAGGAACAGAAACACCTGAAAATAAACAATATACAGGTGACAAGTATTTCCGGATTTACAATAATTCCGCCGATACTTTATATGCCGATCGCCTGGTAATTGCCGAATCTGAATTTACGACCGTAAAAAAATACGATTACAGTCCTGACATTATGAAAGATGCTTTTGCAGCCGGAGCCATCTATGTAGTGCCCGGAACAGGCAAAGATTACCCGGTACTCCCTGGAAAATCCATTCTGATCTGCGACAATGCGATCGACCATACGCAAGCAAACTCCAATTCTTTCGATTTGACAAAAGCCGATTTCGAATGGTATGACGAATCTACAAATCCCAATTTTATGGATGTAAACAATCCGGATGTTCCCGATATGGACAAATATTACTGTTATACAGCTACCATCTGGAGCCCCCATAACAGAGGTTTCAAATCTTACGTACTCGCCCGGATTCCGGAAAATGTCGACAAAACATCTTATCTGAGAGATTACGCTTATCATTACGAATACGAAATGGTCTTACCCGCAGGTAGCTTCCCTATGGACGGAGATTGTTATAAAATACCGAATACCTGGGTTCTAGATGCTGTAAATTGCAGTATCCAATCCGATTTTGTCTGGTTGGTAACGGCTCCTTCTCTGGATTTGGGCTGGACTTACTGTGGTACTGTAAATCAAGATGCCAGCCGCTACGGCAAGAGTGTACGCCGTAAAGTAGCTTCTACAACCGAAGACGGGAGAGTAATTCTCCAGGATACCAATAATTCGGCAACTGATTTTGATGCGGAAGTAAAAGCTGATCCTTATTATGTTTTCAAATAAATAACATGATCACCCGGTTTCTTATATCAAAATCCTGTTTTTCGCCTTTTGTTCCGGTTTTACGAAGATTATATTTCCGGAGACCTAATCACTGTCCGGCTTTACAAACGCTTTTTATATTATTTTTCTCATCGTTTGTCTTAGTAAAAACAACTGCAGCACAGTTTCCTGTGCTGCAACGGGTGGCAGTTTACCTGTCACCCTTTTCAAATTTTACTCCTGAGGCATACGGAAATCCGGCTTTACGATATTATTTACATTCAACTAACAAGACTGAATTATCCCTTTCAGCCCATTACAGGGACGACAACAAAACCCGGATCATGCAGGAAGGAGAAGGAGGACAGGGTTTTCAATTCAATGCAGAGTCCCGCAACAAGCTGACGCCCCATTCCCGGGCGTGGGGCCAGGCTTTTTACCAAAACAGTCAGACCACCAACATCCGCTGGAATGAAACCTCCGATTTCCGGATTGTTTATCCTTATGTTATGGCCGACACTTTGGGAGGGGATTTAAAATCAGAAATTTATTCTTTCACAGGGGGGTATGCTCACGAACACCGTTCCCTTGTCTGGGGAGCAGAACTGAGTTACAGAGCCAATATGGAGTACCGGAAAAAAGACCCGCGTCCCCGGAATATCGTCTCAGACTTAAACGGTCAAATCGGAATTGCTTTTAAAATAAAAAAGAATTATACCATCGGCACTTCCCTGAAAGGCCGTAAATACAAACAGACAAATAATGTTAAATTCTTTAATGAACTCGGCGTATACAAAGTATACCATATGAGTGGCCTGGGAATGGATTATGTCCGTTTTTCCGGAACCAATAACAATACGTTTTACAAAGGAAAAGCCTTTAAGGGTAGTCTGTCCCTGTATCCACGGCAAAAACAAGGATTTTCCGTATCACTGGGATATCATCATTTCTATTTTGAAAAAATATTATCCGATTTAAATAATCTGCCTTTAAATGAAGTTGCAGAAAACCGTATCAACGGAGAAGCAAGCTGGCGTCACAGCACAACAGAACGGACATGGGGAATCCGGCTGACAGCGGAGAGAAGCATGCGGAAAGGAACAGAAAACCTGTTTGGAGACGCCACCAGCGGTGCTTACCAGCAGATCGGATCTGTGCAGCAATATACTTGTCAGCAATTATTTTCTCAGCTGCTTTTCATCTATGAAAACAGACATTTCTCCCGTTTTAACTGGAGCCTGTCCCCTTATGCCGGTTATCAGCAGGCAGAAAGTAAATATTTATCTCCGGTACGCCAGCTCAAATCTGAAGTTTTAAATGCAGGAATCAGTCTGAAGACCCTTCACATTTTAAAAAATTGTTTACTACATTTTACAGTAAAAGGCACACATACCCGGCAGCTTCATTCCAATCTGGTGCTAAATGATCTGGGAACAGAAGAAAAAATAACAGAAATGTTGTATTCTAATTATAACATTCTTTCCGCCGACCGGACAACAGCTTATTTTGACGTCCGTTTTGATTACAGCGGATGGCTTACAAATAAAACATTACTTATAAAAGCACAAGGTGAATACAACCGGCTCAGTAACCATTCTGAAGGCCTTTATTTTTCGCTGGCTTTGGGAATCGTATTATAATACAGCATTGACTCTTTGAACATTAACAATATGGAAAACATAATAGAATGTCATCATCTCACCCATTATTACGGGAAAAGGATGATTTATCAGGACCTCAATTTTAACGTACCCCGAGGCAGGATTCTGGGCTTACTTGGGAAAAACGGAACCGGCAAAACGACAACCATTAATATCTTAATGGGCTATCTGCAACCCAAAGCCGGTGAATGCCTGATCTTCGGCGAAAATATCCGGGACATATGACCGTCTACTCTTCAGAAAAGACATCAAAAGAAAAGGAGAAATGCCAGAGGAAACAAAATACCCAGGAGTAATTCAATACCTCCGCGCCCCCATAAACCTTTATTTCCTTTCACCAGAATAAGCCCCGTCAGTGTGATAATTAATAATGACAAAGCAAAAATATCGGAAAATACAGTCCACCAACGCCCCGGATTGTAATGCAACCGGTTAAAGGCACTGACCACCGGACGTTTCCTGAGCTGCTCGTACACCACTTCCCCATTTTTCAAATCCACGACCAAGGAAGAACCTCCCTTTATAAAAATTTTTAACTGGTCTTCTTTCGGGAAATAATGTTTGGTATATCTCTCCTCTTCTTCTCCTACCCTCTTCAGAAAAGCCAAGGCGTCTTCCCTGGAAATATCTTTTCCTGCCTGAAACAATTCCTGGTTTAAGACGAATTCCTGCCGGCTAACCGCATATTCTGCATTAAAATCCCGCTTATGATTCAGCAGCATACCCGATACGGCATAAATCACAATTATACCCGCAAAAAAATAAGAGAGATCCCGGTGGATAAAACGACACCATTTACGTATCTGAGGTATTCTATACATTTGTTTTTACTGAATCGTATAAGTGTCTGCATCTACATGATAAAAAGAAAGGTAATCTTTCCCTTCTTTTTCTTTCCGTTCAGCTATCCGTTTCCGGAAATTATCTATTCTTTGTTGCTGGGTTGCTGCAACAGCTTCTCCCCTGGCTTTTTGTTCTGAAGAACAACCGGCTTCACTGTCCCCATGTTGCGCAGCCGTTTGTGATTTCAGCATCTCTTCCCACTGAGCCAAATAAGCTTCATCCATACGGTCTTCCACCAGTTTTCCTTTCACACGGACTATATTATTTACAGCTTCCTGTTTAAAACTACCTATTTTCTCTCCTGCTTCCACGCGGATTGTCTGCGTGTCATCACTGCCCATCAGAAAAATTTTTCCTCCGCCGTGCGCACAAATATGGGTACATACACCCTCAATTTCTACCTCCTGCCCTTTTAAAGAATCTGCCTTCCCCAATAAATCATCAATTTGCAATACCTGCGTACTCATTTGTTCACTGGAAGCTGTTTGCTTATTACTTTTCTTGCCAGACTGGCAACCCTGACCGGTTACGCTAAAAAACAATACTCCGGTAAGCATACACAATAAATAAAGTGTTTTCATACTTTAAACAAAATTTAATTACCTATTAATTGAGCAAAATTAAGAAATTCTCCGGTAGACTTCAATACCTAAATATAGGGATTCTATCTAAAAACATTTAAACCAATGCCACTCCCTGCGTGATTTTGCTTCCCGCCTCCTCTGCCGGTAAAAGATTTTTTCCCAAGATTTCAAAATCATTGCCTGCCCGGGCTCTAGAGATAGGTCCATATTAAAACTTATAATTCCCTCTATATCCTGATTTTGAGAATATTTCACAATACAGCATCCGGCTATATATACGGATAATTTACGGGAACAGCCGGAAGAATATCCTGTTTATATTTCACTGTCTGCCGGTAATTCTTGTAAAACCATTCCTTCATACGTCTCTCTTTAAAGATCCCTCCGTCTGGCATCCGCTCAGCAAGTAATATCCCCCGGGGAAGTCTGCCGAATCCCCCGTTCGGCAAATGTCGTTTCAGTAGCAGACAAAATGCTGACTCCCCTTGCTGCTTTCCGGATTTACACCATGTAAAGCCCCCCTTTTTTTCTCCATTCTCCTGATAAAAAGCAGAGAAAAAGTTTCTATTCTTAATTATAAATTAAAAATTTAATCCTTACTGCCCGGACCGCCACCAACGGGGATTAATTCCGATAAAAAAACCATAATTCCGGCGGGCCATCGGCCGGCTCAATACCGATACATATTCCTCATCAAAGAGATTATAAACCGAAAATTTCAATGAAAATGCAGTATGCTGAATTTTAAAACGCTTTTCCAAAGATATATCATTCATGTAATATGATCCCAGATGTCCGATTTTGGTTGCCTTTTCATTACTGGAAGTGGTAAAACGCTCACTGTAATAATTGTATTTGTAAAGAAAAGAAAAACCTTTCCATTCTAAACGTCCAATCACCCCAGAAGAATATTCAGGAATATATACCAATTGTTTTCCGATTGATTCGTCCGCCCAGCTCATCGGATCACCATGATTAATGGAACGGGTCTGTGCCCAATTGGCATCGAGAAAAAGTTTCCAGGCCCCCCATTTAAATGCTGCCTTCCCCTTTAGTTCCCAACCATAACTATGTACTTTTTTTACATTCACCGGGCTCCAAAATCCTTTAAAAGTCGGCAACCAAACAATCCAGTCGTCAATATGCGAATCGTATGCCGTCACCTCCCCCTTTAAAGAAAAGGCTTCTCCGCTCCTCACCGTAAACTCCATACCGAGGTCGTATGTATATCCTTTCTCAGTTTTTAAAGTATCATTACCCCCCGGTAAAAAATACAGATCATTCAATGTCGGATAATGAAAATTTTTAGCAATCGAAGATTTTAGGATAACCTCATAGCGCGGCCATAATACAATATCCAGGAAAGCTGCCGGAATCACAGGGGTGTATTCCCCGTAATATTCTTCACGTACATCCACAGCCAATCCCAGACGTTTCCAGGGACGATAACGCAAGGTCGCCAAAGCTGAGACCTCTGTCCGGTTTTTCTCATACCCGGTGGCAGTAATTTTATCCCAACTATCTACAAAATGAAATTGACCGGAAATATTGGCTTTCAGCATCCACTTTTCTGAAGGAAAATATTCTGTTTCCCCCGAAATAAAACCAGAATGTACATAACTACTGGCATGCTGCATCTCAGCCAATACCCCTTCGGCAACCTCTCCTTCGTAAGTGTACAAAATATGGTCGAAATTATATCCGACTTTCCCTGCTATTTTCAGTTTCTCCCGGTTGTGGTCCCACCCGGCTACCACCCGTAGAGTATTCTGTTTCTGTTGGTTTTTCGCTTCATTCTCTTCCCGGTAATTTACATCCAACATCGGTATTCCCCGTTTTGAATCAACATACCATCCGGCAAATGAAAAACGGTTCCCGTCTTTCCGGTCGTAATAGACCTCCTGCAAAAGATGCAAATCCCGGTATTTACAGTTTTTATTCCGCTCTATGGGATAACTTATGAAATTCCCGTCTTTATCAAAATCTTTTTTGTTATAATTCCGGTATTTGAAATCATTCTGCGAATTGACATAACAAATTCGCGTCGAACTTTGCCATTTTGCGGAAGCATAACGGAAATGGAGAAAATCGTCATAAGTATTGAAACTACTGATCCCCTGAATAAAATTCAAGTCCATTCCTACTCCCGCCATCGGTTTATTGGAAAGGGTAACGGCTCCTCCCAAACCTCCTCCGGTTACATTTACGGAACTGGCTCCGTGCCAAAGGCTCAGATCATCGACAAAGTAAGAAGGAATTAAAGAAAAATCAACCTGTCCCAACATAGGGGAATTGATCTTCATTCCATTCCATAACACCTGGGTATGTGAAGGCGCTGTCCCCCGGAAAGATGCCGTAGCCAATGTCCCCCGCCCGTAATTTTTTATAAAAACGGAAGTACTTTGGGACAAAATATCCGCCAAACTGTTTATTACACTTTCCCGAAGCACCATCGTATCGATCTCTGTCCGGGTAATTCCGATATCCTGAAACTTGCGCTGAGCCGTCACGTCCACCTGCTTGAGTTTCAAGCGCCAGGCAACTTTATCTTTTTCCTGAGTCCATCCGGTTGCCACAAAAAACAAACAGAAAACAGAAAGTAAAAAATTTTTCATACATTATTTTATATAAAAGCAATACCGCCCGATTCAGTAGAACCGAAGCGGTATCGCACAGCCTAACTCAAGTTATTCGGCATATTTACCGTCTTTCATATCCTGCCAGCTAGGATTATAACCATTATTCAATACAACCCATTGCTCTGCTGTCAACTTACTGTTTACAAACAAAGGGCTAAAAGTAGAATAATCTTTCAATCCGCCATTATACTGAATATCGATTTTACCGACCGTTGTCAGGGATGCAAAATTCAAGGTAGTCAAACTTTCATATGAATCATCTTCATCGGTATTCCAAATATTCAAGGTACCTGTAATTGTTTTCAGATTTGGTAGAGCAATGCTCTCCACTTCATCTGCCCAGGTATCCAAAAAAATATCACCTCTGACTTCTGTCAGTTTAGGCAAACTGAAATGTTGTATATTTCCTACGGGCATTTCCAGTTCGTAACTTTCACTTCCCTTTTTACCCGGACCTTTTAATCCTATCGTTTCGAGTAAGGATAAATCAATCTCTGTAACATTCCAAGCCGCCGACAGAGCCAGACAAAGCTGTTTTCCAACCGCTTTTAAAACAGGAGCAGAGAAAATTTTTAATGCTTTGGAATTTACATACAACCACCCTTCCACCTGAGTAAGGGCAGGGAAATTCAGATTTGTTCCTCCTCCGGCTTCTATATTCCCCATAGCTTCCTTTAAGGCAGGAAACGAAATAGTACCGGAACCGGAAAAAATCAAATTTCCTGCAATTTCTTTAAAAGGAAGGGCCGTCGTTCCGTTCACATTTAAGTCTATATTTCCTTCGATATTATCAAATCCCTCGATAACAGTCGTTGCCGAAATATTCCACTTTATATCTCCATAAAAAATCTGAGGCCCTTTAATAGCAGCAGCCTTATGCGCCCTCAACTCAAACCCTTCCCTTCCGAACTCTACCTTGGATACATCGATTATTTCCGGAGCAAACTTATTCATAGGTCCGATTATGGCAATACCTCCCGCATATTTTAAATTTACCAAATCCCAAGTGACTAATTCATTATCAAACGATAAATTCAAGGTTCCCCTTATTTTTTCCAAGTTACTTATTCCTGTCAGCTCCTTAATCCCTAATCCCGATAATGTCAGATCCCCCTCAATTTCTTTCAAGGAATTAAAATTCAATCGTTCGAGAGGGGTTGGATCAACTGTTCTCGATATGGGAATGATACTGATCGCTCCGCAACTTTCCAGGGACGGACAGTTCCACTCCTGAAGAGAACGGGCTTTTTCGACTGTAATGTTATTTACAGAAGAAAGCAAAGGAAAATCAACTGTCTCCAAGGCAGCCATTTTCGCTACGCATAATTTTCCACCGATTTGCTCTAAAACCGGAAATTCTATATTTTTTATGATACTTCCATAGTCTGTTACCCCTTCCGTGATCCCTTTTATCTGCACATCCATACGAACCGATTTTAATTCCGGAAAAGTGACAGAAGTCAGACTTTCAGAAAATACTAGTAACGATTCCCCAATAGAAACAAGCAGCGGAGCCTGTACCCACTGAATATTCGTATTATTGACAATAAATTCAGATGTTATTTCTCTCAATTTCGGGAATCTTACCATAGACAATAAAGGAGCACGGGAAGGTTCGGCAGCTGTTCCAATTTTAACTGAACCCGCTTTTTCCAAATGATCTAACCCACTCAAATCCGTTCCGAAATAATTATTGTTTACAATAATACTTCCCTTTACTTCTTTCAATGCTGCCAGACCCGATAAATCTGTCACACTATCTGTCCCTGTATATGCACCGATCACCAGATTTCCACTGATAACGGTCGCTCCTCCTTCTGCAAAAGCATCTATATCAGCCTGTGTTTGTAAAACAACATCTCCCTCATTATAAATATCAGAGTGAATCACCCGGTATATATAGCGTCTGTCGGCATTATTGTAAGAAGTAACACGGAACTGACGTTCGCTGTTCCAGTTAACGATCGTAGCCGGATCCGGAGTGATTACCGCTAATTCCGAATGTTCAAAATCAACTGTAGCTCCATCCAATGAAACCGTATAAGGTACAGTTACAGTAATACTATCCCCGGCAATTACAGCCTCATAAACAGAACCAGCTTGTGTGATAGTCACAGCTGTGATATAATTGTCCGTACCTTCAAACGGACTATTGTCATCGTCCGAACAACTTCCGAAAACAAAGGCTATTCCCAATAACAGACAACCTATTTTAAAAACATTTTTCATACTCTTCTTATTAATTCTGTTATTTACTTATATTCTGATCCTCAAATGACAAAACTTCCGTAGACTGTTCCCCTAACCATCCGCTTTTAGCATTTGTTCCTGTCTGCACTTTTATAAAATCAATATATTTCAAATTGGCCGGTGATCCATCCCGGTTAATGGCATTACTGATTTTAAAATAAGTTTTCAATGGTCCCGCATCCGCATTATCTCCCTCTGCCTTATCCTGACCGAAATTGTCTACATAGCCCCAATCAAAAGCTTGATTGTCCCAGAATCCTGTCACCGGGTCCTGAACATTCCGGGCTTCCAGACAGGTCCCCTTTAAGGTATATGAATCTTCCCTGATCCAATTGGGATAATAAAAAGCCTGAGAGTGGTACTCTATCAGATAATCGATAGCACCGGTTTTCCCGTTTACATCTGTCCACTCCACCTTCATCCCCGGACCAGCCGGACGATAATAGGTGATGGCATAATTCTGAACAGTTTCTTCTTTGCCGGTCTCACTTCCTTTTAGTTCATACCATTCATCATCGGGCAAGCCGTTTCCGTTTACATCCTGCATAACCCAAACAATACCCGGCTCAGAACTTCCCTCAAACTGATTCCCTGTAATCGAAAAATCATATCCATTATAACTACCTTTATTTTCAATGCTATGGTCAAAACCGACGACAATGTATCCGCCAAAACCACCCAAAGATACCCAGACATTCCCCGTTTTCAGTCTTTTCTCAGCATAGGCAATCGCTTGTTCATGGGTTATTTCATTCCCAACAAAACCACCGGTCTTGGTTTCATTGATAAACTGACCGGGAGCCGGGCAATATTCATATACCCTGTCCCAAAGGGCCGAACTGGAAGCCGTCTCCGGACGTTTCCGCTCTTCTTCCGTACCGTAACAAATCACTTTTACTGTTGCCTCTACACTGGCTGAACCAGTCCGAATAATATTCCGGGTAATAACTTGTGTCCCGCTATTAGCCGTTTCACTTACCTTCACTCCTATCGTGTGCTCACCCTTATCCGTAGCCGTGTAAGCCAATAAAGCCTTCCCTCCGTTATTTACTTCACTCCCGTCTACCGTCCATACATAAGCCGGTTTCATAAAATAATCCAGTGAAGGTTCCAAATAAATCGTTCTGCCCGAAAAAACATTCCGGTCATTATTCTTCGCAAAATAAGTAGGTTTGTCAAATTCTACAGCATAAGGCAACTGCTCTACAACTTCTATATCTATTGTCTTTTCCCCTTTTCCATCTTCATTTACCACTTCCAGCGATACGGTATAATGTCCCAATTCCGGTTGGTTAAAGGTATAGCAACTGTCTGTACCCACTGTTTGTCCGTCCAGAGTCCATTGATAAGTAGCCCCTTCCCGGTTTTGTACATCCGGATTCAGTATATAATCCGTATTGGCTAACACTTTTAATCCTTTGGAAGGCATAATCAACGATATTACAGGAGGAGCCAGTTCTGCAACATCTATCCGCATTTCTTCCTCTGCAATCCCGGCTTTTGTTTCTACCCGGAAAGTAACGAACACTCCTCCGCAAGTGTCTGATGAAAATGTAAAATTCTTTTTCATACCGACCAGTTTACCTCCGATAATCCAGGAATAGTAAGCTCCTTCATCGTTTTCTACCGTAGGATTAATCACAAGTTGCCGCCCTACTTTTACCAAATAAACCCCGGTTTCACTGTCGAGTGTGATCTCCGGTGCCGGCTCAGGGATTATTTTATCGTCATCGTCATTACAGGAAGCAAATCCCAGTGCCATAATCAGGGAAAGCACCAATCCCCATCGTTTCAATCTATTCTTCATACCGATTTATTTAATTTAGCATTAACTCTCAATTATTTAAAACAAAAAGCTCCCGGAATAATTCCGACACGGAATGTATCCACCGGCACAGCCTGCGGAGTAAAACGGTATACCACCCCCGGCTGTACATAGTCAATCGCATCTGCTATATATACCTCCGAAGTTACCGGATCTACCGTCAACCCGTAAAATAAAGTCCCCTTATAAGGCAAAAAGGGCCGCAGAGGAAAACGGTTTGCAGTCACATCCAGACACCAAATATCATTATTGATAAAATAGAGAGTATCCCGTGTACCATTCAAATTCACTTCGGAAGGCCAATCTCCCTTCTTAAACTTAAATTCTTTTTCCACCTTCCGGCTTGCTGCATCGATACGATACAAAGAAGGAGCCGTATAACCGTATGGGCTCCCTTCGTATCCCCCATCCGTCACCGTCCATATTTTATTGTATTTATCAATGACTAAAGAAGTCGGCTGAATCCCAAGCGTAATGGAATCCACCACTATATCCTTTTCCGAATCGATTATTAAAATTTTATTGTCATACGACCAGCAATTGGTAAATACATACTTGTCATATTGCACCATCTGCTCCGTAGATTTATGTCCTTTTGTATCAATCCGGCCCGTCTTTTCCAATGTCTGAGGATTGAATATCGTAATGACAGGAGCATATAAATCAGTGATATAGGCCTTTGTATCACTTAAGAAATGAATATAACGGGGCGACGTCAAACCTCTAATATTCCCCAAGACTTTAAACGTGTTGATATCAATAACAAAAATAACACCTGAATTATTGACAACTACATATCCTTTCCCGTCCCGTATAACCATCGATTGAGCTACATCTCCTAATTTCATCCCATTTGCCCGGGCAAACACCTCGTTTTCCACATGTTTTGTCTTCGGATTATAGTAAGAAAGCGAGGCGTTTCCATACATAAAATTACCTTCATTGGTGATAAACAAACCATCCCCTGTCGGAGCAAAATCTACCGTCTCTATAGGACCGTAATCCATACAGGAAAAACAGAAAAAAAATAAAAAGATTCCCAAAAAAAACCGACGTATCGTCTTTTTCATATTCATCAAAATAAGGTAGAAAGAGTTCCCGGAATATCTTACCCGGGAAACCCAATGAATTAATCTTTAGTAACAGTAATATCGTCTATACAGAAATATGCAGGTGTATTTAAACCATATTGTCCGGCATCCGAACTGGAAACATTAAATACCAATTTATTTACCTTTTTCAAAACAGACAAGTCTACCTGCTGCCATTCAGTTAATATTCCAGGAGATCTTAATTTACGGAAGTCTGCCAAATAAACTTCTACCGTACCGGTAACGGTTACACCGTCTGCCTTATATCCGGTAATCGTCAATTTGTACCAGTCTTTATTTTCATAAGAAAATTTTTTGGCAAAACTGTCTCCGTTTTCCATAGACAATACCGCGTAGGTATTATTGGTTACCCAAGCCGATTGAATGGTATATTCCTTCCCGTCTTTAAAGTACATTTTCGGCCGGGAATCGTAAGAAACCGAGGTCACCGGGTCATCATAATAACCGTAAGCTACAGCAAAAGTGGAGGAACCATTATGCCCGCCTTTACCTGTGATAGCATCCTTATAATATACACTACACTGGTTGGTGTACCCCACAGTCACCATATCATTAAATTGAGAAATGGCAAACCCGCCACTGGCATAACCATATCCTCCTGTAACATTTAACCCCATATACAATCCGGTAGCCGTATCGTAATACCCCGTATAAGTGCCATCATATAAATTCGTTCCATAAGCCGAATTGACTAAAACAGAATCCGGAGCACTCTCAAAATCACATATAAAAGTTCCCTCAGCACGGGTACCGGACCCTATAGGGGCAACATCTGAAAAATTGTCGGAATTACTACAAGAATAAAACACAGCACAACCTGCAAATAACAAGGCTGCAAGATAAAATCTGAATCTTTCCATAATAAAACTAATTTAAATTAAACACACACATTTCTTTCAGAGAAATGCAATAATTAGCAATTAAGACGATACAGATTTTACAACAGGTGATGACCTAAAATTCCGAATAGAGTTTAAAGCCCTATTGACCTACTTCCCGAACGCCGCAGGAGTAAAATCCGTAATCGAAAAGGCAGGTCTTCTGACTCGTCCCGTTTGTAACGCCTTCCCAGAGGATTCCAGTGACAAAAAGTTACAAACTTGTACGATTTACATCGTACAGGGACACACAGCAACGGCTACTGTTACCGAATCTCACGGTATTCCCTATTAATCTCATTTTTGGTTAGCACCAAAAGAGAACCATTTCGGTGACAAATATACTCATTTTATATTCTGATTACACTATTTTTAAAAAATCATTTGTAATTAATTCAATTTTGTTTATTAAAAGGTATTTACAGGAAAAATGGTTTACAAAAAAATGAAATAAGTAAAATTCCCTGCATACAATTTCCGGATTACGATTAAGACTCAACCGTTTATGGAAAAATTCCCTGGATTTACTGAATATAAATAAGAGGTAAGTACCTTGTTTTTAAGTTTATACTAAAATATAAATTTATTCAGGGAGCCGGAATATACGCCCCAATTCATCCCGACAAAAATATTCTGTTTATATAAGACAACGAAATCTTTGCATACATGACAAAATAATATACAATATGAAAATATTAATCCCAATCCGTTTGAAACTGTATTATTTCTGTAACAAACTGTCCTTCCGATAGTATTTTCGAAAACTAAAACTACTTTACGGGAAGTATCCTTTGCAAGGGGAAGTTGTACTTCAATCTTATGTAACCAAAAGTTACAGTATTGTTATGTTCGTTTTTTAGTCGTGTGGTACATGCCTTTTATTTTTCTCATAAAGTACAGGCGGAAGTATATCGGTATCAGACGCTCCAAGCGTATAAAATAACCTTATTGGTCTTTTATTGCAGGGTGCTTGTCCTGTGCCGTGATATTTTTCTGTTTTTATCTGACAAAATCCCGGAAAACACTTTTGTATATATTGCAGGAAACAATCTCCGGGCTTTTATAGCGGACTCCGACAAACAACTTTCTTTTTGGATAGCAATTATCCCCAGTATGATTTTTAGTCCGACAGACGAAAAATTTTTATACAGAGGAGTTATTATCTAGGGTAGTTTTGTATGAAAATACGGAGAAATCAAGGCATCTTTTTTAATTCCCCGACTTTTGCTCTTACCCACCCCACCCATTCTGGCATTGTTCATATTTCAGAAACCTAGCATTTTTCCCCTCTGCCGGCATTTCTTTAGGTAATCGTAATGTTTTTGGTCAATGAGGTGCTTTTCCGGTGTAAATAATATTGCAATTTCATTTAGGGAGCAGTGTTGGCTCATCCCGGATTCAATGCCATTATGATGTATGTTATCTTTTATCAATTATAACAATATGCTGAAACGGAAGGAATACCACCGGAAATGTAATCAAGACTGAATTCTTATTGAATTTCCCGGCATACACGATATTTTGGTATATTTGCAAAACAAACAATCCGGCAATTATAGCACCTTCCCCCGGCCCCGGGTGCTAATAAGCGGACGAAGAAAAGTACAATCCGATTGGCAATATGAGTAAAGAAAAAGACTATCCGGTTTATATACGGACATTAAACGGAAGAAATTATTTGTGTAACCGAAATACCTCGGCCTGCATTCGTCTGCCTTATGATTATGCAGCCTCCCCTACAGAGGGAGTCATTGTTGTAGCCAAAGGTGGTCTAAAGGATAGCTTCCGCCAATATACAGGAGGTAAATACGGTTTAATTGATCTGAAAGGAAAAGAAATTCTTCCTCCGGATTACGATTTTATGTTTAGTGCAAACCAGGGAAGCATATTGCTGAATAGAGGAGGTAAAGGTCAACCCGATGGCGGTTTTTTATGTAAAGGTGGTAAATGGGGGTTTTGCGATCTGCAAGGAAAGGTGATTGCGGACTGTATTTACGATCAGGCTGATTTTTTTCAGGGAGACTACGCCCGCGTCTGCGTTAATCGATTGTGGGGTTTTATCGACCGATCGGGCAGAGAAGTTATTCCAACTGTTTATACCGATCTATGGAATTTTTCCGAAGGATTGGCACGATTCCGGAACACCATGGGAAAATATGGATTTATCGATAAGAAGGGCAAGGAAGTGATCGCCGGAAGATATGAAAATGCGACGGATTTTTTAAATCACAGCGCCTGTATCTGCAAAAATCACAAATGGGGCCTGATTAATTTATCAGGTCATTTGCTGACAACATTAAAATACGATGAAATCGAACCAAATAAATACGACTGGTTACGCGTACGTATCGGAAGCTGCTACGGGTATGTAGATTCTCAGGGAAATGAAAAGATTCCTGTAAAATATCAATATTTAGGTAATTATTTTAATGATTATGCCGAAGCACAACTTGACAATCGTTACGGTTTGATTGACCGGCAGGGAAAATGGGAAACAGAATACCTATAAGATCATTTTTCTTCTTCTAAGATTTCCGGACAACCCGGAAGTTTCAAAATAGCATCTTCCCCCGGCCCCGGGTGCTAAAATCAGAAATTGATTCATAAAGTCTTTAAAGATTTTTTTGTCCGGCAACATTTTTTGTATTTTTGAGAATTAATAGTCAGAAATTTACATAAACGCATCCAGAATGAAATTTAAGATTCAGCTGATAGCAATGGTATACGGCAGCCTTTTATGCTTTACTTCTCCGGTTCCGGCACAAAATATTCTTCAGTCTCAAAAGGATTCTTTGCGCCAGCTTATTGATCACTCCGAAGGTATCGATAAACTGAGAGCCTACAACAAACTGTATTATTTATATATGTCGGAAATTGCCGATGATCAGAAAATGGATACATTGCTGAGGTTGTTCCGTCAGGCAGAAGCCGAAGCGATCAGGCAAGGCAATGTAAAAATGCAAGGGATGGTATATGGAAATACTATTATATCCCATATAAACAGAAATGAGTACGACAAAATTATTCAAAAAGCACCCGGTTATCTGGACTTTTATATCCGGCACAACCAGTGGAAACTCTATTATCAGATACATATGCAACTTATCACTGCCTACAATCTGAAAGGAGATTATAAACAGGCAGCGGAAGAAGCGGAAAGAATGTTCAACCGTGCCAAGGAACGGAAAGATAAAGCAGGAATGGCGACAGCACTTTACGCCACTGCCATCACTTATAATGTACAGAACAGGCGGAAAGAGGAAGAAGATTGTTTCAGAGAGTGCATTCGTTTATTATGGGAAGTTTCGGGTTACGACAATATCCTGACACAAGCTTATGCATTCTTATGCAACTCATTGCGGACACAAGCACAATATGAGAAGGTATTACAACTTATACCCGAATATGAAAAAGCCATTGCACGATTTGAGAAAGCTGCCGGAAGAACGCAGCCCGAAGCCCGGGGAAATCTTTATGGAATATTGATGAATACCTACATAGATTGTAAAGTCTATGACAAAGCCGGAGAATATCTCTCGAAGCTGGAGAATATCGTCAATAATAATATCTCAAAATATGAGCTGGCGCGGGCAAGGGCACTGATTTTCCAATCGCAGGGAGATTACCGTAAGGCACTTGCTGCGATTGACAGTGCCGCAGTCGAAGTCCGGGAATCAAATTTCGATCTCAATGCCAGCAGAAGGATAAAAATGGAAATACTTGCCCGCATGGGACGTACCGACGAAGCATTCGCATTATTCGATAAAATCATCGCTGTCAACGATACTATAAAAAATGTAGAAATCAATGCCCGGTTTGACGAATTGCGTACCCGGTATGAAGTGGAAAAACACATAGCCGGGAAAGAACGCAACCGTAATTATTTTCTCTTTGCACTGGGCGGATGCCTGCTGTTGGTTATACTATTAGGGATAACTTTTTATTACAACCGGATCATTACCCGTAAAAATATCGGATTATACAAGCAAATTAAACAGCAGGACCGTCTTGAAGAAGAGATCGCCCTGCTACGGATAAAGTGTAGCACAGATAAGGCTGTTAGCGATAATGTAACAAATCTCCCGGGTGATCGGCAGCAGCGCGAATTAGTCGAGCGTTTACAGAAATATCTGCTTACAGACGACAATCTCTCCAAAGATATCAACCGAAACGAGATCACAGCTGCGCTGGGAACGAATAAAAATACGCTGAACGAAGCTCTCAAAGCTGTTAAGGGCATGACGGCAATGGAATATATGCGTGCCATGCGGATAGAGCAGGCCCGCAAAATGATCGATAAACATACCGAACTGACAATTGAAGCGATTGCTTATAGTTGCGGTTTCAACACCCAAAGTACCTTCTACCGGATCTTCCGGAAACAATACGGAATCGGTCCGGCTGAATACCGTAAAATAGCAGACTCCTGCAAACCCTAAAAGTAACCTGTACAGACGGTAAGCACGGACTATTCCGTGCTTTTTTTGTGCACGGAGGAGTGGTTCTGCAGATACCTGCCAGATGTCCTGAAAGAACAGAATGTGACAAAATGCATAGAAGTTAGGACAATTTGCATTATTGTTCCGGCTCTCTTTATGCATTTTTGTGATAAAAGAAAATGGATATGAATGAATGGATCATTATTCTCTCCTTGATGGTCGCTCTGGCAGCATTGGCTACCGCGAGCTTGACGTACTGCTGCTGCCGCAAAATGCAGCGGGAGAAGAACCACAGCATCGTGCGTATCCTGCACGAGCAGGATCTTCTTGCTAAAGAGTTGGAGCATATCCGCATCGAGAAGGAGACGATTGAACGGCTACTCACAGCAAAACTGAGAAGATCCGATGAAACGTCCGCCCAAAAGGACATTACCTAAAATAACACCATATGAAAAAAACACTTGCCCTACTGATTCTTCTGTTAGCAATGGCCCCCATCGGTTTCGCACACACAGCCGTTCAGGAACCGGATGTTATAACTGTCACCTTCCGCTTTCAGCCGGGAGAAGATTTGTTTATCCTCAAAGGCAATGAAGCGGAACTGAAACGGCTCTACGCACTGGTGGATAAATACCGCATGCAAATTGCAGACAAAAACATACCCGTCTATGTGGACGGCTATTGTGCTTCACTACCGACGGAAAGAGAGAATTTGAACACTGCGTTTGTCCGGGCCAACCGCGTGAAAGCAGAACTCATTATTCATAAGGGACTGAAAGAAGCGGATTTCATCACCAACAATTACGTAGATACATACCATAATAGTAAAGATATAGTTGTAGTAACGCTCCGTATCCCGTCAAAAACGGAACAACAACCTGCCTCCGGAATCCCTGTTATAAGAGAACAACCAGAGCCCGAAACATTTATCGTGAAGGAAGCGGAACCTCAACCCGGGCCCGAGAAACAAGCCGAAACGATAATTGCAGCGGAAGCAGACAGTATTCCGGCAATGCTGTTAGCAGAACCGTACCACTTCGCTCTACGCACCAATCTCTTGTACGATGTTTTCCTGCTCCCTGCACTGGGCGCGGAATGGCGTATAAACGACCGCTTCGGCATCAAACTCGATGGCAGCCTCAGCTGCTGGAGCAGCAAAAATGACAAAATACAGAAGATTTGGCTACTGAACCCCGAAGTACGCTGGTATCTGTTAAGCAACAGACGTTTTTATCTGGGCGTATCGGGGAATTACGGGGAATATAATTTCTATAAATATCCTTTCGGCTCATTCTTCTCTAAGGACAACGGTTATCAAGGCAGGATGTGGAATACTGGTCTTACGGTGGGGTATCAACTCTGTCTCTCACATCATTTCTCAGTCGATTTCAATCTCGGCATTGGCTATACCCGCTCGGAATACGATAGTTTCAATATTAAGGAAGGTATACGTGTATATAAAGAACGGAACAGAACCAAGAATTTCTGGGGACCTACTCAAGCGGGAATCAATCTCATGTGGACATTTGAAAAGAGCAAGTAGAAAATAACAAAGAACACGAAATATGAAAACAATCACTACATTATTCGGATGCGCCTTGCTTCTCCTCGCGAGCTGCAACGTGAAAGACCCGATTTACAATACTCCGCATCCAGAAGAGGGAGCGGTTAATCTCTCTGCCGACTGGTCGGCACGAGGTGAAGGAGTAGAAATTCCGGTCATATACACAGCAGAAGTGAACGGTACCACCACTGCACTAACCGCCAATCCTGCTGTATTCCCCGGTCTGTTTACTCCCGGAACCCTAAAAGTTTGCGCCTGGAATATCCCACAAGGTTTTACGATAACCAACGGGAAGGCGACGCTTGAAAAGGCAGCAGGCAACCCCGGCTTGTTTACCTCACAGGCGGAATGGCTCTTCACGGGAAGTACCGACATTACGGTCATCGCCGACGATACTGTATATGCCCTCCTTCCAATGCGGCAGCGGATGCGCCTGCTATGCTTTGAACTGACGGTGACCGAAGGGGAATACGACCGCATCGCAGGTATTGAAGCAACCCTCAGCGGCATAGCTACTACTGTAGATTTGTATACGGGTACAACGGCTAATAGTACGGGTTCGGTAAGCCTTTCCTTTACCCGTACGGGGAATAAAATTACAGGAGAAGCCTGTCTGCCAGGTATTTCTGACACGCAGCAGGAACTTGCCGTTACCTTTAGCTTCGAAGGTAACGAGCCAACGCCTCAAACTACCCGCAGCGATCTCTCACAACTGCTTGCCGGATTCAACGACGGGAAATTCACCCCCGTGAAGCTTACGGGAAACCTCCGCAGCCCCAACCGTGCCGATCTGGGCTCCGCAATCATCGACTGGATATCCGGCAACGGGGATAAGGGCGAAAACGGATCGGCAACTGAACAGTAAAAACAAAATAACGATAAATAAATACCAAATTAAAAAACAGAACGATTATGAAACTGAAAACCTTAACAACAATTGTAGGAGCTCTCGCACTGTTAGCTTGTAATAGGGACAATGGAGATATATCTCCCGATAACTGGAACAACGAAATCCGCCTGAGCAGCGGTGTTACTACACCGACACGGGCATACGACTCCGACACACAGATTGCCGCAGGTGAAAAGATAAACGTCTGGGTAGAAGACAAAAATGCCATGCCACTTTACGAGAACAACATACTGAATGCCGACGGCAAGGGCGGATTTTCCTACCAGACCACCATGTATTACACTTCACCGGATCCTGTGAACATCTACGCCATTCACTCTAACCCGGCATATACGAAGACAGCATTTCCCTCGAAGGATATTCCGATTACCCATAAGACAGAAACAGACCAGACTACGTCAGCTGCCTACACAGCTTCCGACCTGCTCTTTGCCATCAAAAAGGAAGTGAGCTCAACACCCGATGTCATCCCCCTTACGTTCTATCACATGCTGTCGAAGGTGGAAGTAGTGCTGAAGCGGGGAAACGGCAATCCTGACCTGGCAGGAGTTGTGGTAACCATTGATAATACCCGGACGCAAGCTACATTCCGCCCGGACAAAAATGCGGATATGACCCAAGCTACCGCCCGTGCCGGAATGGTTGAAGCATCCGGAAGTATCACCCCGATCATTATCCCCACTATGACTACTACCGACTTCAATGCCCCTAATATACATTACGCCGAGGCGATTGTCGTACCACAAACAGTTGACGTGGGAAAGGCATTTATCAGGGTGAAACTGCCGGCCCCCGACGGGAGGACATTTATTTACAAAATCCCGGCCGGAGCTTCCCTAAAGCTCGAAAGCGGCAAAAAGTATATCTATAACATAACAGTGGACCTCAACGACCTCATCGTGGACTCCACGATCAAAGACTGGGAAGCTGTGGGACAACCGAGAGAGGGCTCCGCCTTTCCAGAGTAGAACGGCATATAAAAAGAGATAAGGGATGAAAGATGGAATCAAAAAATAAGAAAAAAGATAATATGAAAAACAGGATAAAAGACAAATCAAGAAAGCGGATGTGTAATCACAGAGGCAATCCGAAGAGGTACGGACGGAATTCCCTATCTGTCCTCTTATTTATCATGAGTCTATTGTCATCTGTCGTCTGGTTTTCGTCTTGCACGGACGACAACTTCCCCACGGATGAATGGCCCGGGAAGAATTCTCCCGTGGAGTTGACAGCCAGAGTAGGAGGTCCTGTACAGAGCCGTGCTACCGTAGATAACACCTGGGAAGGCGGCGAAGAAGTAGCTGTGCAACTGGACGGCAAACACTATAAATTCATAGCCGATGTCGAAGGGAAGCTAACAGCAGCCCCCGGCCAGGAAGTTCCCCGCTGGAACAGTCCCGACGAGGAGAAAACCGTCGTGGCATGGTATCCCTATTCGGACGAGCTGCCCGAAGCAATCACCGTAAAGAAAGATCAGGAGTATACCCCCTATGAGCAGAATGACTTTCTGTTCGCCCCCGCCACCCGGATCTCCCTGACCGGTAACCGGGCAATTACCCTCCGCCACCTCCTCACAAAAGTAGTGATCAACCTCAAAGCCGGTGACGGAGTGACGGAAGACAACATTCGCCCGGCACGACTGCAATTTTGTAATCAGTCCTTCACTCCGAATAAAATAAACCCTGACGGAACAATAGAACAGAAACCTGCCGCAATATATCCCGACAGCCTGTATGCGCATGCACGACTAATACCTGAAACCGGTTTTGTTAAAACCTTCGAGGCATTGCTCGTACCGCAAATACTGAACAAAAACGAGGTGTTTATCAAATTTCGCAACACACAATTAGCACTTATTTTTACCTATACTCCCCAGCGCGATGATGAACTCACGCTGAAGGGGGGCCATAAATACACCTACAACATCACCGTGGAGCGGGAAGGGTTTTCCGTAGTGCGCTTCGAAGAATCCACCGCATGGGAGGACACCGAAGACAAGGAGCTGACAGCCAGGACACCTCAACCGGGGTTCAGAGCAACCGACACCAAAATATTCGATTACTTTTACAGCGACGGCACACGAAGCGACGGCGGCTACCGCCGCTACACCGACGGCACGGAAGCCTGGCTCGACATCGCACCCGTGGAAGGGAAACAGGTCATCGGTATCGTCTTTCAAACCGACTGGAAGCGGATGACCAAGGCAGAAACAGATAAGGGCTGGACACACGGCTATGTGGTAGCCCTTACCGCCTGCGGCGAGTTTCCCGAACAGAGTGCCAATAAATGGTACTGGGGAGCTTCCGGGTCTATACCGGGTATGACAGCAATTACCACATTCTACGACTGCAAGAGCTTTCTATCCGGCTACGAAGCCACCCGGCAAGTGATAGACGCTATCGGAAAAGGGAATCCCGATGCCCTGAAAGATACAAAATACGAAGCCTTCTACCAAGTCAGCCAATATGGCAAGACGGACAGGACGAAACCATACGCCGCTCCCGCCGGGACTTCCGGTTGGTACCTCCCCTCCGCCGGGCAATGGTGGGACATCGCGGAGAACCTGTTCGGCTGCAAGTTCAATACAACGGGAAACGTCTCCCTGGACCAGGAACAACCCTACGCGCGAAGAAATATTTCCACACAGTTGGAATGGATTCCCGGTGCGCAGGATTTCAGTTTCCGCTATTGGACAAGTTCCATATACGACAATAACAATGCCTGGTTTTTCAATTTTGATATGAGGAATAATACAATCAAGTTGGGTAAAATAATTAAGAATTACACCGGGCTTGTCCGGCCAGTCCTTGCTTTTTAGATAAACAGTTAAAAACAAAAAATATGAAAGAAAGAAAACAATATCACACGCTACGCCTGCTGCCGGGTATCCTGCTGGCAGCGGTGCTGTGGAGCTGTACCCGCGAAGAGCTGCCGGACGCGGCAGAAGAAGCAGGCATTCCCCTCACCGTACAGGTGGCGGACGCAGGTTTCGCCCCCGGCACCCCGAACAACGGCGGCCCGTCCACCCGTACAACGGAAGAAGGCCACAAAACGATATTCACCGAAGGCGACACCATCGGAATTTTCACACCCTCAAGAAGAGGTGAAAGTGAGAGACTATACACCAATCTTCCCTTTGTGCTTACTCAGGAGAACGGCAAACCGGTGTGGAAGAATCCTGACGGCAATCTCCTCTGGTACAACGGCACAAAGTGCGCTTACTTTGCCTACTACCCCTATCGGCAGCAGGTGCCCAAACCTCTTTATAACTACACAGATCCCGATATATTCTTCACCCCCCTCATCCGCGAATGGTCCATTCCGGCCGACCAAAGTACCCATGAGAAGTACACCGCCGCCGACCTGATGGTTGCCCGCGGCGACCCCACCCCCGATAGCCCCCGTGAAATTACTTTTACCTTCGCCCACCGGATGACGCTGCTCGAAATAGACCTCAGCGAACTATCCGACCCGTCGGGGGTGAAGTTCAACAATTTCACGCCCTACCAGCCCGACCCCGGCGTGCCGGTTTACCGCTATATCATGCAACAGGCACTCCTCACTTCATTACAGGGAAATGTACCTTTTAAAGACCTCAGCCTTTTCTATACCACCCCCAGCGGTGAAATCCGTGATTTCGAGTTTACCGGCATCCGCGATCCCGACAACCGGGGAAAGTGTAAGACATACCGACTGAAAGAATAATTCAGAATTCTCCTTGCCAAAGACAGACCAGGAAACAAAGTACACTATAGTAACAGCGCTCGGGAATTCCCGACGCCCGGAAAATGGAATCTCAAACGGAGAAGCCATTTTCCGGCAAACCTCATGACAAACAACAGCTGACAGATAGAAAAAAATGAAAAACTGAATATCAAACCACATAACGAATACCAGACGTTCCCCTTATTTGCTATCTGTCACTTGAATTATCCTTAGCTATCCTCAAAGGGGGGAGAGTGACCCACAATTTTAATTAAATCATTTACCTAAACAACGAATATCATGAATGAAGCAAACAAATCATCCGTTGTATTTCAGGATATCACTTTAAAGATACAACTAAACGAAAACAAGGAGTTCACTTCCCAACCCTTTACCCTGGAGAAACCCAGGGATGAGTCCGGGGAAATATGCTATCTCGCCTGGGATGTAAAGAATTCCCCCGACAGCTTTCATTTCTCCATCTATTCCACCGAGGCCAGCAACAACCCGCCATCCGTTGTGTCGGAACGAATCCACAACAAGTATATCACACCGAACAACCTCATACCCGGTAAGGACTATATACTGAAAACAACTTGTCCGTTCCCTGCAGACGTAAAGGAGATCGAAGTGACTCTAAAACCCCTGGCTTCCTGGGGTAGCAACGACTACCGCAAACCTAACCTCTCTGTTATCGCCAAAGAAACCCTGTTTAACACCTCCGGCCTTCCTTCCGCCGCAGACTATGCTGTTGAAATAAAGAATGCACGAAAAGGGCGTGTCGATGGTACCGCACTGACAGATTGCATTGCCGGTCCCTCTATCGGCCAAAACCAAACCATTGCCTGGGACATGCCCTCATACGATTTTCTGAACGATCTCGATGCCCTCACCTGCACGACCATTCACCCCAACCTGCTCCGGCAGGAACAAATGAACAACGTAAACGGGCTGTTTGTAGTAAGCTATAACAACGGTCTTCCGATCCCCGTGCCCAGCGAGCAGCTCTCGCCGGACAACGAGAAATATAAAGACATCATCCGAAACGCCGTCATCCTCCAGATACGTTCCTACGATCTGGCCACGATGAGCTTCGTCCGGGGCAAAAGCGGCTGGATTGTCATCGACCCACTGGGAGGAGAGGAGAACGTGAAAGAAGGACTGGCTCAATTCCGGCGGATTTTTCCCTCAGGCAATGCGGAGAACGACGAAAACAGTATCGTTGCCGTACTGGTCACCCACAGCCACGTAGACCATTACCGCGGCATACAGGCATTGACCGACAAACGCCATAAATTAATTCCCCCCGGAGAAGCGTATATTTCCCGCAAAGAAGGAGAAGAGTACGAAACGATCCATTATGTCCCCGCTCCGGAAGCGGACGTTAACCCTGCCACCAAGAATATTCTCTACATCGCCCCCGCCTGCTTCTACGACGAGGCCGTGTCCGAAAACCTCTATCTGGGTAATTCCATGACGCGCCGCTCAGCTTACATGTACGGCCGCACCCTTCCCCACGACGAACGCGGTCACATCGGCAGCGGATTAGGAAAGACCGTAGGCGACGCTTCAGGAGCTTTGTATAAACCCTCGGTGGAAATCGATTTCGCAGCAGGAGATGTCCGCAAGGTGGTGATCGACGGTCGGAAGATTTCTTTCCTCGACGCCCACGACAGCGAAGCACCTTCGGAATACCACATCTATTTCGAGGACTACCACACCCTCTGCCCGGGCGAGAACATCACCCACACCATGCACAACCTGCTGACCTGCCGCGGTGCCAAGATCCGTAATCCAAAAGCCTTCTCCCAAGCCATCGACCGCTCGCTGGATGAATGGGAAGAAGATATCCAAACGATTATCGGTACTCACCATTGGCCTGTGTGGGGAAATAAAGAATGCTGCGAAATCATGAAAAGCCAGCGTGACATGTACCGCTTCTTCAACGATCAGGTCATTCACGGTATTAACCGGGGACTGAACATGGAAGAAATCGCCGAACAGTTCGTCCTCCCCCCGTCTCTGGCCTCGAAGTGTTATAACCGCGGTTATTACGGCTCGCTCAACCACAACGTAAAGGCCGTCTTTCAATATTATGTAGGCTGGTGGGATGGCAATCCTGCCAACTACTTCCGCTATCCCGAAGCCGAGGCTGCCTGTCGGTTTGTGGACAGCATGGGTGGCGCAAATGCAGTACTGAAAAAAGCCTATGAATATTTTGCCGGGGGTGATTACCGCTGGACAATGGAGCTGACCCGGCAGATGGTATTCGCACTGGACACCCAAACCGAGAATGATACAACTTCGGATACTCCGGACGACGATCCCGGCGATGATCTTCTCCGCAAAGCCTGCTTTCTTCAGGCCGATGCCATGGAACAACTGGCCTACGGTTTCGAAGCCGGTACCTGGCGCAATATCTTCCTCACCGGCGCCAAGGAACTCCGTGAAGGCCGTCACTCTCCTACACCCACAGAAATCCTGATCGGCAACTGCGTCGCCCGTCTCGCGGTCCTGGAACCGGAGCAAGCTTTTGAATACCTCAGCATCCTCGTAGACGGCCGCAAAATGGTCGGACCATTCGGAAAGGGAGAAGAACCATTCGTAGAGTTCTACGTGCAATTCGCCGATACCGAATCCTCCACTTATTGTCTCACCCTCTGCCATGGTGTGCTCCATGCCAAAATCATCCCGTCCACTAAAATATCCGATAAGGTTCCTTTACTGTCTTACGATTCGATAAAAGGCTTTGCCGATGCCTTTGGCAAGGCCATGCGTAAAGCAAACGACCTCCCGGAAGCGGAAGGAGAAACTTTGCAGGCGGAGGAAAGCACCCCGGACGTGCTGACGGATTTGTGCCGCTACCTGGAACTGCCGGAAGAGAACTGGGAAATCGTGTTCAGCTGACAAATTATAAAAGCAAACATTTTATATCTGTCAGTTGTGTTTGCTCTGCTAATACGGACAAAGGGCAGAAACGGCCTTGCGGACAATGACGGCAGCTATGACCGTCTACAAATGTTCCGGAGGGCAATTTCTCCGCTGACGGGCGATATGCAGACCCGCGTACTGATAAACGGCACGTTCGGACCGAAGAACGCAACAGTAGCATGTCCCTCCGGCAGAAAGTTGCAATATTTTCAGATTAAAGCCTTTAAATGAGGATATTTATAGGATAAACAAAAAGTTCGTAATCTACCCGTCCAGGACTCCGAATGATCATTTTTTGAGGGGCTGAAAAACAGCTACAATTTAGTCACAATTTTAAGGTATTTTTGTCTGTAAGGCAGTAATAACAGCAAACAAAAACTCCTGCAATGTAGTAATATTGCAGGAGTCGTTTGTACTTTTTCGCCTTACAGCGCATCTTTCAGTGATCCGCCTGGGATTCGAACCCAGGACCCCAACATTAAAAGTGTTGTGCTCTACCTACTGAGCTAGCGAATCGTCTTTACTTTTAGAATGCGGGTGCAAAGATAAGGGGAAATATTAAAACTGCAAATTTTATTTTACTTTTTTTGAAAGTAGAAGACAGAAAAAAATATTTATCAACGGAGGATGTTGGTAACTTCATCTCTTTTAACAGATTTTTCCATTGTGTGACAATTGCGTTTTTTATACATTTGTCTCATCAATAAAAGGGAAAAAGGATGTTTTTGGAAAATGCCAGTAAAGCCGGTTGGATTGAAGTTATATGCGGTTCCATGTTTTCCGGGAAAACGGAAGAGCTGATCAGACGCCTGAAACGGGCTCAGTTCGCCCGTCAGAAAGTCGAAATCTTCAAACCCAAAATTGATATACGTTATTCGGAAGAAGAAGTGGTATCGCACGACGCAAATGTAATCCGTTCCACCCCGGTAGAAAATTCAGGAAATATCCTCTTACTTACCGGGGATGTAGACGTAGTCGGCATAGACGAAGCCCAGTTTTTCGACGCCAATATTGTAGAAGTATGCCAGAAATTAGCCAATAACGGGATACGGGTAATCGTCGCCGGACTGGATATGGATTTTTTGGGAAATCCCTTCGGTCCCATGCCTCAATTAATGGCTATAGCCGAATATGTCAGTAAAGTACATGCCATATGCGTACATTGCGGGAATCTGGCACATCACTCCCACCGGCTGGCAGACAACGATCGTTTGGTGGTGTTAGGGGAAAAGGACATTTACGAGCCCCTCTGCCGCCATTGTTTTAATCAGGCCCTAAGGAATGAAAACAAAAAGGAAAAAACAGAGGCTGAAAAAAAAGATTTAATCCTCAAAAATTAAAGAATCTATGGTTTCCAAACGGGCCATCAATTGCGGACAGGATTTTTGACGTATCGACAAAGTCATCCGGCACTCCCATTCAAATTCCCGATTCAGCACTTCCGGTTCTTCTTCTTTTATCACCTTCATAACTTCGTTCATGACCATATAACTAAAGCGGATCCGAAGCAAACGGTCCTCCGTTTTTTCAATGATCCTGGCCTGAAGGATGGCATCGGCGGCGGCGGCTTTATAAGCATGAATCAATCCGGATACCCCCAATTTTATTCCCCCAAAGTAACGCACGACTACAATCAAAATATTGGTCAGGCCGGCAGATAATATCTGTCCTAAGATAGGTTTTCCTGCTGTAGAAGAAGGTTCTCCGTCATCATTCGCCCGGAAACGCTTTTTATCTGCCCCCAAACAATAGGCATAGCAATGATGGCGAGCGTCGTAGTATTTCGTTTTTACCCCGGCCAGTATGGATTTAATCTCTTCTTCCGTATAAACCGGATAAGCAAGCGCGATAAACCTACTGCCTTTTTCTTTGTAAAGACCTTCAGCTGCCGTTTCTATCGTTTTATATAGATCTTCCATACCTTCCATAATATTTCTTTCCCTTCTCCCATTGCCGGAGATAAAATAAAACCATTCCTTTGCCCGTTTTCCATCCGTAAAGGGTAAACAAAACCTCCCGTTTACAAAAAAACCTCCGGTTCTGGTTAATTCCCTAAGGCACAGAACTGAAGGTTTCCTCCGGTCAAAATCTTTTCTCTCAATTTCCGCAATACAACTTCCGCTGTATCTCCTCCACTTCCATTTTAAATTTCCGGTCAGTTTCCATCAGATCGGCTACCGCTTTACAAGCATACAATACTGTAGCATGATCTTTTTTACCGATTTGGTTTCCGATATAAGAAAGGGAAGCCTTGGTATAATTTTTACAGAAATACATTGCCAGCTGACGGGCCTGTACAATCTCCCGCTTACGGGTTTTGGCCTGTAAAGTTTCCGGTGTTATGTGAAAATGTCCGCAAACCACCTGCTGGATCTTATCCACCGTCAGTTCCTCTTCCGCCTGTTTATGAACCATCTTTACCAGGATATCCTTCACCACATCGACAGTCAGATCCCGTTTATTAAAAGTTGCCTGCGCCAGCAATGAAATCATAGCTCCTTCCAATTCCCGGACATTATTATTAATATATTTACAAATATAGGTAATTACCTCATTGGAAAATTCAATACCGTCCTTTTTAGCTTTATACAGGACAATTTCTTTGCGCGTCTCAAAATCGGGGGATTTAATTTCCGCAGACAATCCCCATTTAAAACGGGACAACAGTCGGTCCTCTATACCGCTCAATTCCGCCGGAGCCTTATCCGAAGTCAGGATCAACTGCTTTCCTAACTGCTGGAGATGATTGAAAATGTGGAAGAAAGTATTCTGTGTAGCCGTTTTCCCTGCCAACTCATGAATATCATCCAAAATCAATACATCGATCAATTGGTAGAAATGCATAAAATCATTGATTTCATTCTTTCGTACCGCTTCAGTAAACTGGGTCTGGAATAAATTTGTCGACACATACAATACGACTTTGCCGGGAAAATTTTGCTTCACTTCCAGACCGATAGCCTGAGCCAGGTGTGTTTTTCCCAAGCCGGAGCCTCCGTAAATCAACAAAGGATTAAAAGCGGTTCCCCCGGGATTTTTTGCGATAGCCATCCCTGCCGATTTCGCCAAACGATTGCAGGCACCTTCGATAAAACTCTCCATCGTATAAACAGGATTCAGCTGGGAATCGATCTGCAAACAATTTACGGTCCGCTCAAAAGGATTCTTCAAACCGCCGGAAAGTTGCTTATTCAAATAAATCGTATTGGTCTCCGGCCTCTTTTCAGGAGAAGACGACATAGTAACAGCTAAAGGCTTCTTCGGCTGATTCTCCACAACAACTGAATACTCTAACTTAGCATTCGGACCAATAACTGTTTTTAAAGAACTTCTCAGGATATCGATAAAACGTTCTTCCAAACATTCATATACGTAGCTACTGGCTACCTGAATCGTCAATACGTCATTTTTTAATTTCAATGCCCGTATTGGCTCAAACCATGTCTTAAAAGTTTTGGGCGGTAACTGCTCCTCAATCAACCTTAGACACTTCGTCCAAATTATTTTACAATCTTTTTCCATAGTTTACTGTTAGAAAGATAGTTTCTTTTTTTTGTTTCATTTCCGTTTTGGGAAGGCTAAATTGAGAAAAAAAAGTGGATAAAAAAAATACCATTTTATTTTATTTTTTTGAAAAAAACGCTCGGGGTTTATTATCAGTACTTTAAATTTAATATACTGTATTTCAGATATTTACACAAGAAAAATTCAATTTGTTAAAATAAAAAAATTCACTTTGAGAAGGATCCGGAAATACACCTTAACCGCTTCTTAACAATCCCTCTAATGTACTAAAACAGAAGGTCAGTTCTTCAATTAACATTAATCATAATATTAATAAAAATAATAACATTATGTTAATAATAAACCCTCATTTTTACCTGCTTATTTAGAAGCATTCCAGATATTAGTTTTGAGAAATTTTAACAATAAAAGCATTTGGATATGCTTTTTTAATCTTCCCAAGGTCTTTTTCCGCTTCTTTTAATTTTCTGTAAGTATTTATCAAGTATAAAAATTGGCCCCGGCTTTTAAATTCCACCAGATCAGGATATTTCAAATACCATTCCGAATCTGCCGGCAAAGGTTTTTCAGATTCGTAAATAGAAATTCCGTATTGATCTCCTTCTTTAACGCCCGAACCGAAACTGACAAGCGAAAGATTGACAAATTTTTTCGGATTGGTACGGAATTCAGTTAAAAGCTTATTCAGGTTTTCCGTGACAGCCGTTAAATTGTAATAGAGATCATCGTCATTTACGACTTCTCCCAGAGTTCCCTTTCCCCTGTTGATTTTAAGTACGATAGAATCCAATTGGGACAAAATGCCATTCAGGCTATTTATGCTTTTACTCAGGTTTGCCGCACGTATAGAATCGCTGATGACAACAATATTATCCAATCCCCGGGAAATATTGTCATTATTCTTTTCTAAATTGGCAGAAATACTATGGATGTTTTCCAGAATAGAAGCAATGCGGGAAGACTGTCCCGTAATCAATTCGTCCAGGCTAGCAGAAGCATGTTCTACATTCAATAAGGTATTATGTACACTGTTAAGGCTTCCTTCAATATTTCCCCGGGCATCCGTATTAAAAATATCCTGTACGACTGACAGTACGGAATCCAGAGAAGAAAGCGTATTTTCTGCTTTGACCTTTAACGGTTGCAATTGCTTATTAAACTGCTCCATCAGCCCCAATTCCAGTGCTGTCCGCAATGTATCCCCACTTTGAGCATATTGTATGGAATCTCCGGGTACGATATTAATAGCTTTCGTGCCCATCAGGTCTGCATTTTGAATAACAGCTACGGAATTAACCGGTATTTCCAGATTCTTTCCAACGGAAAACTGCACCAGCAAACGGTCATACCGTTCTCCCGTAAAACGAATTGCAGTTACTTGTCCCACATGATATCCCCGATAGATCACACTGCTGGATATTTTTAATCCGTCCACACGGTCGTAAATACCGTAAAACATATTATTCCGGTCGAAAAGAGCCTTTGCTTTCAGAAAATTAATACCCCAAATCAGAATAATGACAGCTGCAATAGCTGTCACTGCCAGTTTTATCTCCTTTTTTATTACCATAGTGTTTATTTCAAATTCTTTTCCAGCCTGCGAGCCTCTGCAATATTAATCAATTTCCCCTTATGTACGGCAATAATAAAACAATCTTTTACCTTTTTACGGACTTTTTGTAACTTCTGCTTTACTTCTTCCAGGTCCGATGACTTACATACAAAATAGCGATACCGTTTCTCTGTAAGTAATTCTTCAATCTCATAATCTGCACATAAGTTCTGTGTATTTTTAACAGGCGCAACCGCTGAAGCAACCTGTATAGCATAAAAAAGCTCAAGTGAAGAAGCGGATACCTGATTTTGCTGAAGTGTATCTTTTTCCCTTTCCGTCTGATGAGGTGTCAGCACAACGCTATTCTTTTCCACATGCGTTTTATATTTTTGAAAAGCCCTGGCAATCGCTCCTGCCATTTTATTCTGACCGGAGAGAGAATTCAAAAAACGCTCTTCTTCCGGATTAGACATAAAACCCAATTCGATCAAGATAGCCGGCATGGCCACATCTTTCAACACCAGAAAACCCGCCTGGCGAATACTTCTATCGTGTTTTTGGGTACTTTTAATCAATTCTTCCTGAACCAATCCTGCTATTTCCAGGCTCTTTCCCAGGTATAAATTCTGCATCATAGAAAAGATAATATAGGATTCCGGACGGGAAGGATCAAAACCGGCATAACGGACCGTGTAATTATCTTCATACTTTATAGCCGCATTTTCTTTCATTGCCACCTGCAAATTGGCCTGCAATTTATGTAACCCCATTACATAGGTCTCAATTCCTTTTACCGTTTTATCTTTTGCAGCATTTACATGAATGGAGATAAATAAATCAGCTTTATGATTGTTGGCGATTTTTCCCCTCTGATCCAATTCGATAAACTCATCCTTTTCCCGGGTATATACAATTTTAATATCCGGATATTCCGTTTTAATCAATTTGCCTACCTTTAAGGCCACACTCAACGCAATATTCTTTTCATAGCTCTTTAACCCTATACAGCCCGGATCTTTTCCGCCATGTCCCGCATCAATACATATACACTTGATTTTCCCCAACTTATCCTGACTTTCAGCAAAAAACGGAAAAAAGAGAAGTATCATCGTTGCTAAAAATCCACCCACTCCGCATCGAATTATCATGATATTTAAAACTTTTTAAAAAGAATAATGAGTATTAACAGTCAATATTTCTTACATTTGCCATTCGGAATCAGAAAGTGAACGGCGACATCGTCCACACAAAAATAATACAATAAATTGCAAATTAGAGAATATATACATCAATTTATTAGATTGTGTATCATTTTTGTAATGGTAACACTTATTACGGGTTCACTTGCTGCGCAAGAGAAAGCGGATTCTCTTTTCCTCTCCCAAACCCCTCCGGTTATAGAAGCGGAACCCCTCATTTTCATACAGGATACGATAGTAACAGATACGGTCATCAGGGATACGGTAAGAGAAAAACCACTCTTTCAGGACATCATTTCTTACGATGCAGAGGATTCAATCCGGTTTTCCGTAGAACAGAAAAAAGTGTTCCTCTATGGAAATGCGAATGTCAAATACATCACTACCGAATTAAATGCCCAGTTTATCGAACTGGACATGGAGAAAAAACAAGCTTTTGCTTCAGGTTTACCGGATACTTCGGGAACGATAGTAGGAACCCCCATTTTTAAAGACGGATCCCAGGAATTCGAAAGTAAAGAACTGAGGTATAATTTTGAAACGGGAAAAGGTTTTGTAAAAGACATCATTACTCAGGAAGGAGACGGGTATGTACAAGGAAAATTAACCAAAAAGCTGACGGACTCCATTTATTGTGTTAAAGAAGGGTGGTATACGACCTGTGATCAGCACGACCATCCTCATTTTTATATCCGGATGAATAAAGCCAAAATGATACGGGATAAAAAGGTTATTGCCGGTTTTTCCAATCTCGTTCTGGAAGACGTTCCCCTCCCGCTTTTTATTCCCTTCGGATTTTTCCCGATTACCAAAAAGGGGACTTCCGGTATCATTATGCCAACTTACGGAGATGAGCGGATGAGAGGTTTTAACCTCAGAAACGGAGGGTATTACTGGGCCATCAGCGATTATATCGATTTAGCCCTCACCGGGGACATTTTTACCAATGGTTCCTGGGGGCTCAACCTCATTACGAATTACCGGAAGCGTTATAAATACAACGGGAATTTGAATTTTACGATGAGCCGGAATCATACCAGTGAAAAAGGGATGCCGGATTATACGCAATCCAGTGACTGGTCCATCCGCTGGACACATGCACAGGATAATAAAGCGAATCCTTACAGCACATTCTCTGCCTCCGTCGACATTTCTTCAGCAAACAATAACTACTATAACTCCACAAATATTAATGACATTGCCAACCAGCGGAAGCAATCCAGTATCTCCTGGAGTAAAAAGTGGCCGGAAAAACCGTTCAGTCTGACAGCAGCTTTCAATCACAACCAGAATAGCCGGGATTCCTCCATCTCCGTAACGTTACCGAATGTCAATTTCCGGGTCAGCCAATTTTATCCATTGCGGAAAAAAGGAAAATCAGGAGACCTGAAATGGTACGACAACATTTCAGTTTCGTATTCGGCTGAACTGAAAAACAGTATTCAAACCAAGGAAGACCTTTTGTTTAAATCATCTATCGACAAATGGCAAAACGGATTCAAACATTCTATACCTGTAAGTTCAACCATTAATGTCATCAAAGACGTTTCCCTGACTCCTAATTTTACTTATAATGGAGTGCTTTATACTCACGCCATCCGGAAATATTGGGTCAGTGATACTTCTTATTATGCCAAAGGTTATGTAAAAAAAGATACGATCAACGGTCTGCATTACGCTCACAATTATACTGCCAGTGTTACTTTAGCCTATAATCCCACTATTTACGGTATGTATATGTTTAAACCTGAAAGTAAAGTATATGCTATACGGCATGTCATCCGCCCCAGTGTTTCCGTTTCGTATACGCCCAAAATAGGTGTAAAAAGAAGTAAATATTATTATACTTACCTCGACGTTGACAATGCAGAACACGAATATTCTATTTATGAAGACGGTATTTACGGAACGCCCAGCGGCACGCAGAAAAATTCCGGAAACATCAGTATGAGCATCGATAACAATATCGAAATGAAAGTCCGGAATGATAAAGACACTACCGGAGAAAACGAATTTAAGAAAATAAAGATTCTGGAAAGTCTCAGTATCGGCACCAGTTATGATATATTTGCCGATTCAATGAATTGGTCCAATATCCGGATTGCTGCCCGTACAAAGTTGTTTAACGATAAGCTGAACCTGGATGCCACTGCCACTTTAGACCCTTATGCCGTAAATGTAAACGGGACACGTATCAAAAAATTTCACGGAGGCCTGGGCCGTTTAACAAATGTAAGTGTTTCTACCGGTTTTCAGTTTACTTCCGACAATGGGAAAAACAGAGAAGAAAAAAATGAATTAGTGGGAGGGTTTTATGACCATTATGTCGATTTTGACGTACCCTGGTCGATTAGTGTCGACTATACCCTGAATTATTCGAAAACCTGGTACCGGAATCCGAATCCGGGAGCTACCAAAGCTCTATCGGAAGGGACGGTCTCTCAAATGCTGCGGGTAAACGGGGATTTTTCTCTGACGCCTAAATGGAAAATCGGATTCAGCACGGGATACGACTTCGACAATCACGAAGTGACAGCGACGAGTTTCAATGTATCCCGGGACCTGCATTGTTGGGATATGACTTTTTCCTGTATTCCTTTCGGGACCCACCAGTCCTATAATTTCCAGATCAACGTCCGTTCCAGTCTGTTGCGGGACTTGAAACTGACGAAGAAGGAATCCTGGTATGACACAGGGAATTTTTACCGTTAACCTCTCTTCCCGGTAGCCGGTATTTTCAAAGGATACTGTTTATCTTTTAAACAGGAATCAAAATCCTCTCTGCCGGGCCGCTTCAAACATCATCACAGCAGCAGCAGCAGAAACATTGAGGGATTCGATCTCGCCTTTTAACGGAATCCTGATCTGCTCATTTACAATATTCAACAGTCCCTCGTCAATCCCTTTATCCTCGGACCCCAGAACAATAGCCAGGGGAGAAGTCATATCTGCTTCCGTATAAAATTTTTCAGCTTTTTCCGTAGCGGCGTATACCTTTATCTTCCGCACAAACTTGAGTTCCCGGACCAATTTTTTCAGGTTCAGTACCCGGCATACCGGTAAATGATACAAAGCACCGGCCGAAGTCTTTATTGCATCGGAAGATATCTTAGCCGAATTTTTATTGGGAATAACAATTGCATGTACGCCTGCACAGGCAGCACTTCGTACAATAGCTCCGAAATTCCGGACGTCAGTCACCCGGTCCAGGATCAGTACAAAAGGAATTTCACCCTTTGCAGCCACCTGATCCAAAACTTCCTGAATATCCTGATAAGGGACAGGAGCCACCTCTGCCAATACCCCCTGATGATTCCGGTCAGCAAAAGGTTTGAAGACTTCGTCGGGTACATATTGGAAAGGTATCTGCCTCTCCCGCATTAATGAAAACAAGGTCTGGAATAATTCTCCTCGTATTCCCTGCTTCAACATCACTTTATCAATCTCTTTCTCCTGTTGTATCGCTTCTATTACAGCCCGTAAACCGAATATATATTCCTGTTTGTATTTTGCCATATCTCACTTTTATATCGTATTGTATCTGATTTTCTTCACTTATTCTGCTTTTTTCCCTTTCACCTTTTCCAAAACTTCATGGGCTTTTTCCCAGTCTTCCATATAGTCCTCCAGTGTTTTCTTCAACTGATTATACTGTAAATAAATATCTTCATTTACCGCTCCGGTAGCCATTTTTTCCTCCATCTCTTTTATTTTTTCCTCAAATGTGGAAATGGCTTTCTCCACGTTTTCAACCTGTTGTTCTGCCTTCTTTATTTCCCGGTTCAGTTGTTTACGGTCTTCATAAGATAATTTTCCTCCGGAAATTTTGATATCACCTGAGGTACCTCCTGTTTCCTTAACGGAATTTTTGTTCTTCCATCTTTCATATTCGCTGAAACAGGCCACTTTCTTAGCGGCCAGAAAATCGCTTATTCCTCCTATATATTCCTTAATACCGTGATTGGCAAATTCATAGACCTTATCCGCCAAGCCTGTCAGAAAGTCACGGTCGTGGGAAACGACTATCACCGTTCCTTCAAACTTCCGGAGCGCCTCTTTCAGAATATCCTTGGTCCGCATATCCAGATGGTTGGTGGGTTCATCCAGTATCAACAGATTATAAGGTTCCAGTAATAAACGGACCATGGCGAGACGCGTCCGCTCACCTCCCGACAAAACTTCCACTTTTTTATCTACATCTTCCCCCGAAAAGAGAAAAGCACCTAAAATATCCCTTATTTTTTTCCGGATTTCCCCTACTGCCACCCGGTCGACCGTATCCAGCACTGTCAGTTGTGTATCCAGCATATCCGCCTGATTCTGAGCAAAATATCCGACATTTACATTATGACCGATTTTCAAAATCCCTTCATAGGGGATCTCATTCATAATCATTTTCACCAAGGTAGACTTTCCTTCCCCGTTTTTTCCTACAAAAGCGACTTTTTCGCCCCTTTTAATATCCATGTCTACCTCCCTCAACACATTCTTTTCCCCATACGATTTACACAAATTCCTTCCCGTAAGTACAATATCCCCGGAACGGACCGCCGGCTGGAAACGGATATTAATCCGGGCAGCATCTTCCTCTTCCACCTCAATCCGTTCCAGTTTCTCCAACTGCTTGATCCGGGATTGCACCTGTACTGATTTCGTCGCTTTATAACGGAAACGTTCTATAAATTCTTCTGTATCTTTTATCTGTTTCTGCTGATTCTGATAAGCTCTCCATTGTTGTTCCACCCTTTCTTTCCGAAGCTCTGTAAATTTGCTGTAGGGTACTTTATAATCGTATATTTTTCCCAAAGAGATTTCGATAGTACGGGTCGTCACATTATCTAAAAAAGCCCGGTCGTGCGAAACCAATACCACTGCTCCGGAATATCCCTGCAAAAAAGATTCTAACCAGGAAATAGATTCGATATCCAAATGGTTAGTGGGCTCGTCCAAAAGGAATATATCGGGTTTCGCCAGCAATATCTTCGCCAATTCGATGCGCATCCGCCATCCTCCGCTGAACTCTTCACATTTACGTTCCATATCTTCCGATGTGAAACCCAAACCCTTCAGGACAATTTCCACTTCCCCATTGACATTTTCTTCTCCCCTCAGGGTCAATTGTTCGGTTTTTTCATGGATACGATCCAGAAAACGCATATAAGATTCGGATTCATAGTCTTCCCTTTCGGCCAAACGGCTGTTCATCCGGTCGACTTCTTCCCGCAATGCCAGTAAATCGCTGAAAGCCTTCTCAGCCTCTTTCCGTACCGTATTCCCATCCTGATAGATCATGGTTTGAGGCAAATACCCGATCCGCAAGCCGGAAGCCATTGAAATATTCCCTTCCGAAGGCTGCTGCAGTCCGGCCAGCATCTTCAGCATAGTGGACTTTCCTGCTCCGTTCCGTCCCGTTAAGCCGATCCGGTCTTTCTTATTAATCAGGAAAGACACGGAATCCAACAAATAAAAACCTCCGAAAACAACACTTACACCATTTACTGAAATCATAAAACACTGAGAATTGAAAATATACAAAGCAAATTCCGCTGCAAAGATAGGGAGTTTCTCTGTAAATCTTCATTATTTAAGTCCTTTTTTCCCATAAGACCAACAGGGCTGAAAACTCTATGACTTTTGTCATATTTTTTATCCCGGAAATAGTTTTATATTTGTAAAAACATATCATTAACATTTAATACTTATCAACTATGCCTAAAGGAGTATACAGATTACCCAACATTACCAACGAACCAATTAAAAGTTATGCTCCGGGTTCACCGGAACGCAAAGCATTGAAAGAAAAATTGGCTGAAGTGAAAAACACGGTGGCAGACCTGCCGATGATTATTGATGGGAAAGAAATCCGAACCGGCAAATTAATGGATATCCGTCCTCCCCACGAACATAAACATCTGTTAGGCCATTATCATCAGGGAGATGCTTCGCACGTACAAATGGCCATCGATGCTGCCATGAAGGCAAAACCGGCCTGGGAAAAGATGAATTGGGAAAGCCGGGCTGCTATTTTTTTAAAAGCAGCAGAATTAATTGCGGGTCCGTACCGGCAGCTGATGAATGCTGTCACTATGCTGGGACAATCTAAAAATGCTTTTCAGGCTGAAATCGACTGTGTTTGCGAACTGGCAGATTTCTATCGGTTCAACGTAAAAAACATGTATGAAATTTATCATATGCAACCGAATTCTTCGGCCGGAATCTGGGACCGTAATGTTTGGCGTCCGTTAGAAGGTTTTGTATTTGCCCTGACTCCTTTTAACTTTACTTCTATTGCAGGAAATCTGCCGGGAGCTCCGGTATTAATGGGGAATGTATGTGTATGGAAGCCGTCCAAGACTGCTGTTTATTCCGCACACTTAATTATGAAGATTTTAAAGGAAGCCGGATTACCTGACGGAGTTATCAATCTGGTGTATTGTTCCGGACCGGTAGCTTCTGACGTCATCCTCAGCAGTAAAGATTTTGCCGGTATTCATTTTACCGGTTCTACAGGCGTATTCAACAGCGTATGGACCAATATTGTAAAAAATATTACCAAATACCGGACGTATCCGCGCATTGTCGGGGAGACCGGAGGGAAGGACTATATTTTTGCCGACCCGACAGCACCCGCTAAACAGGTAGCGACCGCTATGGTAAGAGGCGCTTTCGAATATCAAGGACAGAAATGTTCGGCAGCCTCCCGGGCTTATATCCCTTCCAATATCTGGGCAGAAGTCCGGAAATATGTAGAAGCAGATCTGGCTAAAATCAAAGTAGGAGGCGTAGAAGATTTTACAAATTTCGTAAACGCCGTAATCGATGAAGATTCTTTCGACAAACTGGCGAAAGCGATAGACAATGCACAGGCTTCCCCGGACGCAGAAGTGATTATGGGAGGAAAATACGATAAATCAGAAGGCTACTTTATCTATCCGACTGTTATTCTGGCTAAAAAACCGGATTATGTCACCCTGCAGGAAGAATTGTTCGGACCGGTACTGACTGTATATGTATACGAACCGGACCAGGTAGAAGAAACCCTTGACATATTGGATCATACCTCCAATTATGCACTGACAGGCGCTATTTTCTCACAAGACCGGGCTGCTATCGAATGGATGACTGAGCGTCTTACTTACACTGCCGGTAATTTCTATATCAACGATAAACCGACCGGCGCAGTAGTAGATCAACAGCCCTTCGGCGGCGGAAGAGCCTCTGGCACCAATGATAAAGCCGGTTCTGTCCTGAATCTGCTCCGCTGGGTATCTCCCCAGGCTATTAAAGAGACATTTGTACCGGCAACGGATTATATGTATCCCAATTTTTTAGAAGACTAAAAAATAAATTATACTTTAAGATGTAGTTTAAAAAGCTTCCCTGTATATACTCTGCAGGGGAGCTTTTTTCATTCCCAGGAAAAACGTAGATTTCTTTTGTCGTCTTTTCCCTTCGGTCTGTTGTATTTGCCGGTCTGATGCTCCACTCGCTTTTTCGTAATTCGTCCTGCGTTAAAACGCCGATACTTCCTCCTTTTAGTCAGGCTTTGCCTGCCTAACGTCGGCAAACAACCCGGCGTTTTTTAACACTCCGGACTTCAAACGAAAAGACGCTCGTTCCCGCAAGGACCGGCAAATACAACAGACCTCCGGTTCTGAACAAACCGCCCTGAATACCGGTTATTCAAGGCACAGACTGCTTCTCCGGAGTCTTGTTTTGCCTGAAAGGTCTGGCGGAGGTGAGTGTGATAGCGTGTGAAGCTACAGCGGCCGCAACGCCGGGTTGTCCGCCGACGTTAGGTGCATTCTGTGCACCTAAAAGGAGGAAGTATCGGCGTTGCAGCGGAAGCTGAACGTTACGCTATAACGAACGCAGCCCGAACCTTTCAGGCAAAACAAGACGGAGGATGGGTACAATACAAAGAACGAATAGAAAGCTACAAAAATCTACTGTTCCAGGAATACAGTTATTCTTTTTGATTTCAGAATTTTTTACCTTTGCTGACCCGATAAATAAATTTTTAAATACAGTCGTTTATGTATATCCGCTTTTCTCTCCTTTGCATTTTTGTAATAAGTTATTTTACAGGATTTTGTACTGACATACAAATTTTCCCGACTCCTCAGAAAATGAATTTTACCGGTAAAACCTTTTCTTTAGAACAGGCTTTCCGGGTAAAGACGAAGCATACAGATCCCCATTTACAACAGTTGCTTTCGGAAATTATTCCGCTTCAACAGGGGAAAAAAGGCCGTTCTCCCCAACTCTTTATGGGGCAAACAACGGATCCCTATATTAAAAAATTCCGGACACAGGTTCCGGAAATTCCGGGTGCTTATTATTTATCCGTCCGTCCGGAAACCATAGTTATCGCCGGAGCGGACGAGAGAGGTATTTTTTACGCTTTGCAAACGTTACGGCAGCTCCGTCAGCACAATTCATTACCGGAAGTGGATATTACCGACTTTCCGGAAGTAGCCTACCGGGGAGTAGTAGAAGGATTCTACGGACAACCCTGGAGTCATGAAGACCGCCTCCGCCAGCTGCACTTTTATGGAAATTTTAAATTGAATACTTATATCTACGGTCCGAAAGACGATCCTTATCACAGTTCTCCTCACTGGAGAATTCCCTATCCGGAAAAAGAGGCAGAGCAGATCAGCGAACTGGTCAAAGCAGCAAAAGCCAATCAGGTGGATTTTATATGGGCCGTTCATCCCGGACAGGATATACAATGGAATAATAGTGACCGTCAGGCTCTTCTGGAAAAATTTGAAGATATGTATCGGTTGGGAGTACGTTCTTTCGCCGTTTTTTTTGACGATATCTCCGGAGAAGGAACCGACCCGTTACGCCAGGCAGAATTATTGAATTTTCTGCACAACCATTTCGTAGCTGCCAAACCGGATGTAACCCCTTTGATCATGTGCCCCACTGAATACAACAAAAGTTGGTCAAATCCCCAATCCGGCAGTTACCTGGACATTTTAGGAGAAAAACTATATCCTTCTGTGCTGGTTATGTGGACCGGCGACCGGGTTATTTCCGACATCACCGCTTCCGGTCTGGAGTGGGTCAATCAGCGTATCCGCCGGCCGGCTTATGTATGGTGGAATTTCCCGGTAAACGACTATGTCCGGGATCATCTGTTAATGGGACCTGCCTACGGCTTAGAGGCCGCTGCAGGGAAAAAGATGTCCGGATTTGTAGCCAATCCGATGGAAAAAGCCGAAGCTTCTAAAATCGCGATTTTCAGTGTGGCAGATTATGCCTGGAATCCTGTGAAATACGATCCCGAAAAAGCTTGGGAACAAGCTATACAAGTATTGATGCCCGGTACATCTCCGGCCTTGCATACCTTTGCCACCCACAATTCAGACCCCGGTCCCAACGGTCACAAATACAGAAGGGAAGAATCGGTAAATATAAAACCGGAAATCCGGAAATTTCTGGCAGCCTTCCGGAAAGGAGAAATCCTACAAGAATCTCTTTCTCAAATCCGTACAGAATACCAAAAGATCGCATCAGCCCCTCTTCAGCTTTCAGCAAGCCGGGAAAACCCAGACTTTCTCCGGGAAATCTCCCCCTGGTTAACTCAATTTGAAATCCTAGGGAAAGCCGGTATTGCGGCTACCGAATTAGCCACATTATCTCCCCGCGAAGGCCTCAGTGAATATTGGGACAAATACAGCGCCTTGATCCGTTACGAAAATGAGCGTCTCCGTACAGACAGGACCTCCAATCAAAATCCGTATCAAACCGGAATAAAAACCGGTTCCCTTGTTATGCAGCCCTTTATCGACAGCATACGCCTTATCAGCGAACAACAATTCTGGCAAAAGGAATCCCAGGTGACACAAAACAACAGTTCCGTTCCCCGGCTTTATACAAATATCGAACAAATCAAAGACTTGCCCATCCGGAAAGATACAAACGGTATTTCACTATCCCCGCTGCTGGAAGTAATCCGGATCCGTCCCGGAGAATACCTGGGCATCGCATTTCCCTATCCTGTTTCTTCAACCCGCCTAGAAGTCAACTTCAATACCTCCGTTTCAAAATGGGGACGCACGGAAATTTCAGTAAACGGTATGGAATGGATCCCCTCTACAGTAAAATTCCAGGGAACAGCGTTTACAGCAGTTCTACCGGATAGTCTTCCTTTCCAATACATCCGTTTTCTAAATTTCAGTCCGGCGCAAAAAGAAATCTACCTGAAAAAATACAGCCTTACTTCCCCCCAGCTGACAGACCTTAAAAACAGCGTTGCCTTTCTCTCAGACAAGCAGCTGCAAACAGCCTGCATACTGTTTCCAGGACAAAGCGCCGTTATCGTAAACCCGCACAAAGGTACGGAATGCTGTTACAGTTTACTGTCCATTTTAGTTCCGCAGGCAACACTCGACATAAAAGGGAAAACAAAAGACAACCGGTTTATTTCCCTGGGAACAGCCGACAAAAATTGTTATACCTTTTCCTGTCCGTCAGAAATGGAAGAAATACATATTTCCAACCGGGCCTCACACCCCATCCCTCTTTACGAATTGATCGAGCAATAAAAAAACTGCAAAAATAATCTCTTTTTCCCAACAACTTTATTTTGTTAATTCAACCTAAAAAATCCGTAGGGAGGAATAGGGATAATATAAAACCTTCTCTATCCTCAAACGTATAATTGTTTCAAAAGAAAGTCGAAAAGCGTTGTTTTATTTTTCCCATTCCGACTGATAATCTTCTGAATTGCATCTAAAAAAAGGAAAGGGGAAAAGAGTAATAAAAACAACCTGAATGAGAATGAAACATCTATGAAAAAACTACACTTCATCATTTTACTGGCATTGTGGCCATTACTGACTATGGGAAAAGGAATTTTGATACAGAATGTTGTCATCTTTGACGGAAAAAATCCGGAAACAATTACCGGAAATATATGGATTGAAGACAATGTGATCCGGAAAGTTTCCGCCGGACCGATAACTGTGGGGGAAGATGTTGAAGTAATCGACGGTCATGGAAAATTCCTGATGCCCGGATTAATAGATGCGCATTGGCATGCTTACCTGGCAGCCAATACCATGGTAGACCTTTTGACGGCCCATGCTTCTTATACTCAGCTGCGAGCCGGGCAGGAAGCAGGCCGGACCCTCCTGCGGGGCTTTACCACCATACGGGATGCCGGAGGACCGGTATTTGGTTTGAAGCGGGCAATAGATGAAGGATTACTCCTGGGTCCCCGGATTTACCCCAGTGGAGCCATCATCACAGAAACCGGAGGACATGGTGATTTCAGAATGGTATACGATATTCCGCAACCCTTTGATTGCTGCGGACTGACTCATACGGAAAAAATCGGAGCAGCGATGGTTGCCGACGGAGTCGATGCCGTAACAGTAGCGGCCCGGAATAATCTGCGTCTGGGAGCCAGTCAGATTAAATTAATGGCCGGTGGCGGAGTTTCTTCTTTATACGACCAGCTGGAAGATGTACAGTACTTCGAAGACGAGTTGCATGCTGCCGTTATGGCTGCCAACGATGCCGGAACCTACGTAATGGTACATGTCTATGTACCGGAAGCCATCCGCCGGGCCATTAAAGCAGGCGTAAAAAGCATAGAACACGGTCAGCTGATCGATGAGCCAACCATGAAACTAATTGCAGAAAAAGGCGTATGGCTATCCATGCAACCTTTTATCGGAGAAGGGAATAATCACTATTCCAATCCCCAGCAACAGGCAAAACACGAACTGGTCGTACAGGGAACGGAAAATGCCTATAAACTGGCCAAAAAATACGGCGTAAAACTGGCTTGGGGAACCGATCTGTTGTTCAATCCAGCCAATGCAAAGAACCAGAATCTGAATATTGAAAAAATGACCCGCTGGTTTTCCAATTACGAAATTCTGAAAATGATTACCCACGACAATGCCGAACTGCTGTCCTTATCCGGCCGCCGCAATCCTTATCCGGGTACGCTGGGAGTCATCGAAGAAGGAGCGCTGGCCGATTTGATCATTGTAGACGGAAATGCATTACAAGATATAAAAGTACTGACCGAACCGGAAAAGAACATGTTACTGATCATGAAAAACGGAAAAGTATACAAAAATAATTTATAATTACACCCGTCAGCTGCCGTTTGTTTTTGTCTTTGCCGTAATCTCCCTTCCGCTCACCATTGGCTCCATCAGGATTACCTCCACTATTAGTCAGTTTGTCAATAAAGGTTCAGGACATTTTTCATTTACTTCCTTTGCGGTCATGACACATCCGGTATATCTCACAACCGGTCAGTAAGAATGCCCCGACTCCATACACTTCTGTCATTTCCCGCTTCACTTTTTTCGGATCAGCACCAATAGGCTGTACATATCCCAGTTTACCATTCTCTTCCACTGCGGATACCAGGGCTTTCCAGCCTTTTTCCACTACAGGAAGAAATTTTTCTGCGGGCAGGATACCCTGATTGATGCCATAAGCCAAAGCATATACAAAGAAACCCGTACCGCTGGTCTCAGGAGCAGGATAACTTTGCGGATCTAACAAACTGGCCCGCCAAAATCCATCCGCCTGTTGTAAGTCTGCAATCCGTTCTGCCATCCGGACAAACAAATCCTCATAAAAATCCCGGTATTTACTTTTCGCCGGCAACTGCTCCAACAGCTGGCACAAACCTCCCATTACCCAACCGTTCCCCCTTCCCCAGAATACTTTCGCCCCGTTTGCTTCCTTTTCATTCAGGTAACGACGGTCCCGGTAAAACAAATCTTCAGCTTCATCGAACAATTGTTTATAGGTTTCTTTAAATTCCCGCTCCATAAAACGGATGTATTTTTTATCCCCCCTCATCACATACAAACGGGCATATACAGCCGGAGCCATAAACAGCGCATCACACCAGGTCCAGCGCTCCAATGTTTCCGGTTGGCGATAATCCAGTTCAAACGAGCCCTGGGAAGGATGGGCGATTACCCAATCTGTCCGGGCCAGTGTAGGCTGGATCATGCTTTTTTTCCCATATTTTTTATACATATCCAGATACAACTGACTCACAGCAATATCGTCGGCATGATACATTCTTCCTCCCGGCTGCCAGTAATTGCGGTTCCCGATTTTCATCAGCCATTCAAAATACGTAGAATCCCCCTTTTCTTCTGCCAGGGTTGCCCACTGAAACATTCCCAGATAAAGAGCAGCATTGGTCCAGTCCGTCCGCCGGTGTTTTACTTCTTCAAAATGTCCGATCTGCCAGTCCGCAACCTGTTTCATCACCCGGCTCACCTCTTCCGGCGTCCAAGCAGCAGAATATCCTTCTCCCCGCACAAACAAACTGATTCCGATGAGCAGGCAAACAATACTAATTCCTTTTTTCATAACTTATACAAGATTTTAATTATATTTTCGGCGCTACATAATTCCCGACGGAATCCCCTTTCTTCAACCTCAGCCGGATCACATAAGGGAAACCGGTATTTATTTCCGGAGCCGGAATAATAAATTCATTTTTTGTACTTTTCTCTGCTTTCAGCTCTATGGTTTCATTTCCCAGCACAACACCCTTTTCAACGACGACCCCCGCAGGCAACACGACCTTCAATACCCCGGCCACCGGAGGATAAGACACTACCATATACACAGAACCGGAAGTCCGGTTCTGTGTATAATATCCCCATTTTTGCGTTTTGAAAGGGACTCCTTCACATCCATAAATAGCCTCTCCGTTGATTCGCATCCATTTCCCCACTTCTCTTGCCATTTGTTTTTCCTCCTCCCGTATACTCCCATCTCCTTTCGGACCGAAATTCAATACAAAATTTCCGCTCATAGAAGTAGCAGCTGCCAACATCTCAATGATTTCCGCAGGGCTTTTAATATGTCCCCGCCAATCAGCCTGATATCCCCATTGATTTTCAGGTATTGTCATTACACATTCCCAGTCGTTCTGCGGCGTTTTTTCCGGTAAACTCCTTTCCCATCCCTGTTCGTAATCTCCCATCAATTTCCCGTTCGTATCAAAATGCCGGGCACCTCTTTCATCTACCCTCAACCGGCTCCCACAAATGATAGCAGGATTTATACGATGCATCAATTGTTCAATATCCCAGGTAATCTTCCCGAATTTAACCACCGATTTATCCCAGGTCCCGTCAAACCAAAAGCCCTTTACTTCAGGATAAAAAGTCATCAATTCCGTAATTTGCTTATTCATAAAATCACAATAACGGAAAAAAGCGAGACTGTCTTCTGCCGTCTCTACCCTTGAACGCCAATCCGGATGATTCCAGTCGATAATAGAGTAATAAAAATATACCTCTATCCCTTCTTTCGTATAAGCTTCTACATATTCTTTCAATAAATCGCGCCCGAAAGGGGTATTGGCAACATCGTATTCCGTATACGCGCTGGGCCATAAGCAAAACCCTTCGTGATGTTTCGTCGTTATGACAGAATATTTTACCCCCATTTCTTTGGCAATGCGCGCCCATTCTTTTGCATCGAATTCAGACAGGACAAATTGCTGTGTCAACGCTTCGTAATCCGCATCGGAAATACGGGCATTACTTTTTATCCATTCAGCAGCACCTTCCCTATATTTTCCTTTCCAGTAGCCACCTGCCAAAGAATACAAACCGAAATGGATAAATTGCCCGAAGCGGTTATCCCGCCAATGCTGCATGGCGGCATCGGTACGCTTCCCTTCCCGGCTGCTGCCATATTTCAGCGGGATTTCTTCCGGGACCTGTCCGGAGACAATAAAATATAACCCTAAAAAAACAACAGTTAATGCTAATTTACGTTTCATTTTTTCTTCAATAATTTAATCAGAAAGCAGCATACTTTCGGAATTCTACTCGTTTTTATGAAATGAGAATATGCAAATAGTAAATAAACCGGGAGGATTTCATTAATCAAAATCCCCAATGTTCCGTACTTTTATCCAAAGGAACAGCTTCCCCGGCTTTCCGCTCCCGTTCATATTGCCACTCAATCTGGTCTGTATAAATTTTATCTCCTTGTTTTACAACTGCTTTCAATATATTTTCCCCTTTTTGAAGGCCGACATGCTCAAAAATAAAATGCACCGATGTATATCCCTGTCTGGCGGGAGCCTGAAGGACGCCGTTTACATATAAATCCGGACGGCCTGCGTTCGAATATACTGTCACCTCTGTCTGTTGTTTTTCTCTTTCTTTCAAGCGACGTTGTGTAATGTATACCACAGTCTCTTTACTCCAATTTGCCTTATACCAGAAATAAGCATCTTTTTTCACCTTCCGGTCGAAAGTAACCAAACCTTTCATATTACGGGCCTCCACTCCGCCCCTTTTCCACATGGGAACAGCAAAATCAAACATATTCCACAGATAGGAAGCAATTATATACGGATGTTGTGCTATAATTCCCCACTGGTATTCATGAGTTTTAGTCTGAAAAGTCTCGGGGTAAAATTCTTTTGTCCAATCCAGGGACTCACCTATATATTCCGTTTGGTGAGCAATATTGGCATCTGCACCGTACTCCGTGAGCATCAGCTTATGGTCCGGGAAACGGGCCTCTAAATTCTCAATCCAAGGCTTAATATCCTGTATATTCTTTTCGTACCAACCGAAATACCGGTTCATTCCCTGTATGTCGGCATTTAAATTTACCGGATGTTCCATATGCCCGTATCCATTTACAGAAACCGTATACCGGTACGGGTCTTCTGTTTTCGCCACATCGTGTAATTGCCGGGTCAAAGCTGCCGTATAAGCCTGAGGGGCATATACTTCATTGTGTAAACCCCAGACATAAATCGAGGGATGATTAAAACTCTGGCGGATTAATTCCCTCAATTGCTCTTTTGCATTCGGTCCTTCCTGAGTACTCACGCGGTTTACAAAAGGAATTTCGGCCCAGATAATCAATCCCAGGCTATCGCAACGGGAATAAAAATAATCCGACTGCTGATAATGAGCCAAACGGACAGTTGTGGCCCCGATATCCATAATAGCAGCCAAATCCGCATCGTGCTGCTCTCTTTCCAAAGCACTGCCCAATCCCCACCAATCCTGATGGCGCGTTACTCCGTACATGGGATATTTTTCGCCGTTTAAATAAAACCCTTTTCCGGCAATTACCTCATATTTCCGCAATCCCAAGGGTTGTACCACTTCGTCCCGGACTTGTCCGTCCTGTATCAAACGGGTAACCACCTTATACAGATAGGGATCAGGGCGCCCTTTCCACAAATGAGGTTTTTTAATCCGGAAATGCTGTATAAATTCCTGTTCTCCCTGAGGTAATACCCTTATTTGCTCTTCCTGTACTTCGCACACCTTTCCTCCAGCATCATAAATAGTATTTTCCAGTCTCATTTCACAGGTTATTCCCAACTGATTATCAATTTTGACTCTCACACTTACATCTGCCTGGCGGGCCGAAACATTTTTCTGGGTAATATATACCCCCGGAGAAGCATAATCTGTCACAGCAATGTGAACAGGCTCCGTGACAATCAGCTCAACCGGACGGTAAATTCCGCCATACACCCCGAAGAGATTGTGATTGACCGGAATCACATCGGGACGGGAACGATTGTCTGCCCGGACCAGAATTTCATTCTCCTCCCCGAACTTCAACAAAGAAGTCACATCAAATGCACAAGCCGAATACCCTCCCAGATGATTACCCGCATATACCCCGTTTATGTACAAATCAGCAACTTGTCCGATTCCTTCAAAACGCAGGAACACCCTTTTCCCTTTCCAACCGGACAATACCTGTAACCGTTTACGGTAATATGCCGGACCGGCATAAAACTGATTGTGATATTCCTGCATATCCCGGGCATTCCAGGTATGCGGTATTTTGACTTCCGTCCAACCCTTTTCCCAAGCTGCCTGCCATTTTACAGGATCTTCCGGGAAAGGTCCTTTTTTAAACTGCCAGCCGTCATTAAAAGTGCTGACGAGCCTTCCTTCTGCCCGTAATCCGGCAATCACATAAACGATCCCGATCAGAAATAATACAAACTTTTTTCGCATATACTGTATTTTATTTCCGGTTTATACTTTTTGTTCTCCCTATACACTTTTATAAACTTCTCAATGATTGAAAAAATATTCTTTGGCATTCCGGTAACAAATATCCTCGGTCATCTGTCCTACAAAATCCAAAGCCTCACGGGGCAATATTCCCCTTTTCAGATCTGTCCCCAGCATATTACACAAAATACGCCGGAAATACTCATGCCTAGAAAAAGAAAGAAAACTGCGGGAATCCGTCAACATACCGACAAAACGACTCAATAATCCCCCGTTAGAAAGCACATTCAACTGCCGGATAATCCCCTCCATCTGATCGAGGAACCACCAAGCAGCCCCATACTGCATTTTTCCCGCTACTGATCCGTCGTTAAAATTATATGCCATCGACATCATGACCTCCGCATCTTTCGGATTCAAATGATAGAGGATTGTACGCGCCAGTTTCCCCTCCGCATCCAAACGTCCCAAAAATTTAGACAAAGCTTCCGCCATCGGCCGGTCGGCAATTGAATCGCATCCGATATCAGCCCCCAGCACTTTATACAAACGGATATTATTGTTACGGATCGCTCCCACATGAAATTGTTGTGCCCAACCCATCCGGTAGTTCCGCACCGCTAACTGATACAACATGCCTGCCTGAAATATGCCAGTTTCTTCTGCCGTTAAATTCTGTCCCTTCAAAAGTTTATTGAATAAACATTCCAAAGTGCCGTCGCTGAAATCAGCTCCGGGAAAAGCGTATAATCCATGATCCGACAACCGGCAACCCCGTTGATGGAAATAACACATCCGGCGGTCTATAGCTTCCAATAAATCTGCCCAATGCCGGATTTCCATGTCCGCAGCACACCCCAGCTTTTCCAGGTATTGCCGGTAAGCCGTTCCGTCCTCCACCGCCATCACCTTATCCGGTCGCCAGGCCGGCAATACTTTTACCCCAAAAGGATGAGCCGCAATCTGCTCATGAAATTCCAGATTGTCTGCAGGATCATCCGTTGTACACAAGATTTCTACCTTCATCCGTAGCAATAAATGCCTTACTGAGAACTCCCGTTCTTTCAATAAAGCATTACAACGCCGGTAAACCGATCCGGCATTCTCTTTATTCAGTAAATCGTCTATTCCGAAATAACGTTTCAATTCCAGGTGGCTCCAATGGTACAGAGGATTCCGCATAGCATACGGTAACGTCTCTGCCCATTTCATAAACTTTGCAAAGTCATCTTCTTTTCCTGTAATATATTTTTCCTCTACTCCATTGGCACGCAATAAACGCCATTTATAATGATCCCCTCCCAACCACAACTCTGTCAGTGAAGTAAACTGACGGTCTTCCGCAATATCCCGGGGATTTAAATGATTGTGATAATCAATAATCGGTAAAGAAGCGGCATGCTGCTGAAAAAGTTCTTCCGCAAACTCGTTTTCAAGTAAAAAATGTTCGTCTATAAACATAGGTCGGTTCTTTAAAGATATCCAAGTGTACGGGCAATTCCCACTTCCAATCCCCTTATTTCTGCCAGCCCCCTCAGACGACCGATGGCGGAATAACCGGGATAAGTTGTTTTCTTTAAATCATCCAGCATCTGATGCCCGTGATCGGGACGCATAGGCAAAATCTCTTTCCGTCTGTTCATCACCTCTATCAGATTCCGGACGATGGCATACATATCGATACTGCCTTCCAAATGATAGGCTTCATAAAAATTTCCCCATTCATCCCGCTGTGTACTCCTCAGGTGCACAAAATAAATCCGGTCACCCAACTCTTTCGCCATAAGGGGTAAATCGTTATCTGCCCGCACACTGAAAGAGCCCGTACAAAAACACAATCCGTTGGACGGGTTGGGTACGGCTTTCACCAATTGTTCAAAATCGGTCCGGGTGCTCATAATACGGGGTAACCCCAATAATTTATAGGGAGGATCGTCAGGATGAATAGCCAGCCGTATACCGGCTTCGTCGGCCACGGGAGCTACTTCTTTCAAAAAACCGATCAGGTTCTGCCGCAATTGCTCTTCATCTATATTCCTATACAATGCTAAACCTTCCCGGATGGCTTGCTCCGTAAAGCTTTTATCCGCCCCCGGTAATCCCATCAGTATGCTCTTCACCAACACCCGTTTTTCCTGTTCCGTCATTCGGGCATACCGGTCCCCGGCCCGTTTTATCTCCTCCGGCGTATAATCCCGAGAAGCATTTTCCCGCTGTAATATATACAAATCAAAAGCCACGAAGGCCGCCCGTTCAAAACGGAGCGCCAGGGATCCATCTTCCGTTTCATATACGACAGAAGTACGGGTCCAGTCGAGAACAGGCATAAAATTATAAGTCACCACCTTTATCCCGCATGCCGCCAGATTCCGTATACTTTGCTTATAATGTCCGATGTGCTTTTCATAACCGGGAGCCCTTGTCTTTATTTCTTCACTCACCGGTAAACTCTCTACCACTGTCCAACTCAGTCCGGCAGCTTCTATCATTGCCTTCCGTTTCCGAATCTCTTCCACTGTCCACACTTCCCCGGGGGCAATGTGGTGAAGGGCATTGACGACAGCTGTAGCTCCGGCCTGACGGATATCCGACAGACTGACCACATCATTCGGCCCATACCACCGGAAACTCTGCTCAAATTGATAAGTATTCATTTCCAAAATTTTAAAAATATCTCTTTTCTGAACTCACACCCCGCTGAAAATACTAAAACCTCCGTCTACCGGTAATACCGTCCCTGTCATAAAACAGGAATCATCACTCGCCAGAAAGACAACCGCTCCATTCAGTTCTTCCGGTTTTCCCAAACGGCCGAAAGGAGTTGCCCGGATAACCTCCCTGGCCCTTTCTGAATACGACCCATCCGGTAAGGTCATCAATGTTCTGTTTTGCTCTGTCAGGAAAAAACCGGGAGCAATCGCATTTACCCGAATACCTTCCCCGAATTTCTTCGCAAATTCTACAGCTACCCATTTGGTAAAATTATCTATACCGGCCTTTGCAGAAGAATAGCCTACTACGCGCGTGACAACCGACTGAGCTGTCATGGAAGAAATATTAATAACAGAACCTTTTTTCTGCCGGGCCATCTGAGCACCGAAGACCAAAGTCGGAACGACGGTTCCTTTCAAATTCAATTCCAACACCTGCTGATAAGCTTCTATATCCATATCCAAAACAGTCTGTCCGGGAGCAATCGTTGCCCCTGCGATATTTCCGCCCGCCGCATTAATCAGTATATCCACACGTCCCCACCGGTTTACAACAGCCGAACATACCTCCTCTACCTCACTTTTATTTAAAACATCCGCTTTCCCGAAACAAGCTTCCACCCCTAAGGCTTTCAGCTCTTCCACTAATGCCTCTCCTTTTTCTGCCCTTCTTCCCAAAATAACAACCCTTGCCCCCTGCCGGGCCAAACAACGGGCCATAGACGAACCCAATACGCCGTAACCACCCGTTATCACAGCAACCCTGTCTTTTATGTCAAACATCATTTTTATCTATTTTTTATCCTTATTCCCTTAGAAACCGAACAAATGAGGTATCCATAAGCTGATCTGAGGAATATAAGTAACCAACATTAAAACAATAAACATAGCTACAAATATCGGAACCAACGGTTTCAGTACATTCTCGATTCTGACTTTTGCCACACTGCAACCGATAAACAAAACCGAGCCTACCGGAGGAGTACATAATCCTACACTCAAATTGACGACCATCATTATCCCAAAATGAATGGGATCCATCCCAAACTGGGTAACAACCGGCAAAAATATAGGCGTAAATATCAAAATGGCAGGAGTCATATCCATAAACATTCCGACCACCAATAAAAGCAAATTGATAATCAACAAAATGACCACCGGATTATGGCTCAATTCCAACAATCCCCGGCTGACAGTCTGCGGAATATTTTCATACGACATAATCCATGACAAACCCGTACAAGTCGCCACCAACAACAACACAATAGCCGTCGTTTTCACCGATACCAGCAATATTTCCGGTAAATCCTTCCATTTTATCTCTTTATATATAAACGACAAGAGTAAAGCATACAATACCGCAATTGCTGACGCCTCTGTAGCCGTAAATATCCCGGCAATAATTCCTCCGATCACGATAACCAACAGCAACAAACTGGGAAGTGCTGCAGCAAAAACGTTTAAAGCCTGACGGAAAGGAACTCTTTTTCCTACCGGATACTTTTTATGATAAGCCACCCAGCCCGCTACCAGCATAATGGCGATACCTGTCAGTATTCCAGGGAGATATCCGGCTAAGAACAAAGCTGAAATAGATACTCCCCCGCTAGCCAAAGAATAAACAATCAGTACATTACTGGGCGGTATGGATAAACCCGTAGTAGCGGAAGAGATATTTACTGCAGCACTGAAATTTTCATCGTAACCCGCCTTCTTCATTTCCTTTCCCATAATGCTTCCGATAGCCGAAGCCGAAGCAGCCGCTGAACCCGAAATAGCACCGAACAACATGTTTGCCATTACCGTTACAAACGCCAAACCACCGGGTAAAGGTCCTACCAAAACTTTCGCGAAATTCACCAACCTCAAAGCAATGCCACCGCTATTCATGATATTCCCTGCCAAAACGAAAAAAGGAATAGCCAATAAAGTAAAACTATCCAGGCCCGAAGCCATCGTCATCGCATAAGTCGTAAAAGCCGGCAAAGAATCGATACTCACCAGCATGGTCAGTACGCCCGAAATTCCAATACTATAAGCTACGGGAACTCCTATCCCCAGAAGCAGAAAAAAACTAATTACCAATATTAAAATACCTGCAATATCCATATTCTCCAGAATCAAAAGACACACACTTTTTAACGGTCTCTTTTATATTTCACTAAACTGTCTATCTCATAATACATTATCAATCCGCCACTTAAAGGTAAAACAGAATAGACATACCCCATATTCAATTCTAAGGAAGCGGAGGTAACCTCCAGCATAAACCGGGTATACATCAGCCAGGCCCCGCCGGTGACCATTACGGTCAATGCAAACAGCAGGGTAAAAACAGAAATCAAAATCTCCAGTATCCGCCGGGTCTTCCTTCCCGATTTGTGCAAAATTATATCGATAGCCAAATGTTCCTTTTGCCCGCTGACATAAGCCGCCCCCAATAATCCCACCCATATCAGCAAATAACCGGCGCACTCATCCGTATACGAACTGGGTGCGACTAATACATAACGGCTGAAAACCTGCCATAATACATCCAGTACCAATACAGCCAATAGAAAAGCCAGCAGGTTTCCCAATATTTTATCAATAGTCTTCCGAAGCATTATCTCTTCTTTTCTGTTTGTAAAACATTCGTATCCGGGATGACTTCAATCCGCTGAATCATCCGGTAAACCCGTTCATTTTCCCGGAACATCTCCCGCATAGAAACCACCCTTTCCATAAAAGGCTTCTTATCCGGAAAATAAATTTCCACTCCATTTCCCCGGGCTGTTTCCATGGCCTCTTCTTCCTGCTGTGCCCACAATCTGCGCTGATAAACGACGGCTTCCGCTACCGCCTGCTTCAGCCATCGCTGTTCCTGAGGGCTCAATTTATCCCACACCACCTTGCTGATAATTAATACATCCGGCAACATCGTATGTTCATTAACCGTAAAGTATTTAGATATTTCGTGATGATGGGAAGTGACAAAGGAAGGCAGATTATTTTCAGCCCCGTCTACTACACCGCTTTGCAAGGCCGTATACAATTCCGGCCAGGAAATAGGAGTGGCCGATCCTCCAAAAGCCTGCATCATAGCGACAGCTACCGGACTCTTCATCACCCGGATTTTCATTCCTTTCAGATCCTCCGGTTTTAAAACCGGTTTTTTCATGGTATAAAAACTGCGGGCCCCTGCATCAAAATATCCCAAGCCCCGGAAAAGGTATTTCTCGGTACTTGTCTGCAATTCTTTCCCGATTTCTCCTTCCAATACGCGAAAAAGATGGGCTTTGGATCTGAAAATATAAGGAATACCGAATACCTTATATTCCTCCACAAAACCTTCCAGAGAAGCCGTCGACACTTTTGCCATAGCCAGACTCCCGATTTGTACCAGTTCGATGTTCTGAGTCTCCGATCCCAATTGTGCCCCGGGATAGATATCTACCCGCATTTTTCCTCCGGAAATCTCCCGTAACCGATCGGCCATAAAGACCATCCCTTTGTGAAGAGAGTGTGCCTGATCCAGACCGTGGGCTAATTTGAGTACCCGGACTTTCGTTCCTCCGGAGGTACAGGCCGCGAATACGATTGCACAAATGATAATTCCGATAAAACGGCAATCCCTGAATTTCATTTTTATTTTTTTAAGCGGGTCCTCACTCGGTGTAAAATAGCATAACAATCCTTGACAAAAGCCGTCAATTCTTCCCAATTGCCCGCCTGAATTTTTGATTTCGGAAACAAATTCGACCCCATTCCGACACAGGTTACCCCTGCTTTAAACCAGGCCTCCAGATTCTCTTCTGTCGGCTCTACTCCGCCGGTAGGCATGATACTGCTCCACGGACAAGGCCCTTTAACCGCCTTCACAAAAGCAGGTCCTCCAACAGCGGCCCCGGGAAATATTTTTACAATCTCCGCTCCCAGTTCTTCAGCCTTTCCAATCTCTGTCAGTGAACCGCAACCAGGGCTCCACAAAACTTTCCGGCGGTTGCATACCCTAGCCATCTCTTCATTTAACAAAGGCGAAACCACAAAATTAGCTCCCAGCTGCAAATATAAAGCCGTTGTAGATGCATCTACAACCGAACCGACACCCAGAATCATTTCCGGCAATTCCCGTTCAGCCCATTTATTCAATTCCCCGAATAACTCCTGGGCAAAATCGCCCCGGTTGGTGAATTCAAAAACCCGGGCCCCCGCTGTATAAGCCACCCGCATTACTTCTTTACAGACCTGAATATCCGGATGGTAAAACACCGGAATAATTCCACATTCCGACATTTTTAAAGCGACTTCTATTCTTGTAAATCTTGCCATTTCAGTTTATTTTATTATTTATCTGGCTACCCTTCCGGAAGCGTCCCCTTCCATTAATTTCTCCACTTCTTCCACCGTCACCCGGTTAAAATCCCCGTAAACGGTATGTTTCAGACAGGAAGCTGCCACAGCATATTCCAAAGCCCTTTGGTCATCACCGATATAAGTCAACAAACCGTATATCAATCCGCCCATAAAAGCATCCCCTCCACCGACCCGGTCTACAATATGTGTAATATCGTAACACCTGGATATATACAACTTTTTACCGTCATAGAGCACACCGCCCCACGTATTGTGATTGGCATTTACCGATCCCCTTAACGTAATGACGATCTTACGGGCCAATGGAAACCGCTCTTTCAACTGCTTACATACTGACTCAAATTCAGCGGCATTGACTTTACCTTCGGTGGCAATAACATCAAATCCTTCCGGCTTTATACCAAATACCTTTTCCGCATCTTCTTCATTTCCCAAGATCACATCGCAACCTTCCACTAATGCAGGCATAACCTCTGCAGCCTTTTTCCCGTATTTCCACAAATTTTTGCGATAATTCAAATCACAGGAAACCGTCAATCCCATTTTGCGGGCCCATCGGATGGCTTCCAGACACACATCCGCCGCTCCCTGTGATAAAGCCGGCGTAATCCCGGTCCAGTGAAACCAGTTTGCCCCCCGGAAAACTTTTTCCCAGTCGATCATTCCCTGTTCTATCTCCGATACCGCAGAATGCGCCCTGTCGTATATCACTTTGCTTCCCCGGGCCACAGCGCCTGTCTCCAGGAAATAAATTCCCATTCGTTCCCCTCCGAATAAGATATGGGTAGTCCCTACCCCAAACTTCCGCAAATCCATAAGACAAGCTTTCGCAATATCATTTTCCGGCAAACGGCTTACAAATTCCGTCTGTATTCCGTAATTGGCCAAAGATACCGCTACATTGGCTTCCCCTCCTCCGAATGTGGCCGTATATTCCCCCGCCTGCGTAAAACGCAGATAAGCCGGGGTCGCTAAACGCAGCATAATTTCTCCGAAAGTAACTACTTTATTACTCATATTTACTTTTTTTATCTTGTATTAAACCCGATATTTTTATTGGTTCTCCCTTTCCCTTAACTCTCTACTCCAAGCTAACCTGCAAAGGATGGATCCGTTTCTCTTTTTCCTGCTCCAGCATTGTAAACCAGGCTTCTGAAGATTCGACCCCCCCTTTACTCCAACCGGACCCCATATAATATACAAAGGGTTCTTCCGCACAATAATCCGCCTTTCCGAGCAAATGCCCTTCATTTTCAATAATCTCTTTCACCGGCTGCAAAAAGATTACGCCCACAGCTAAATGTCCGTTATTATCTCCATTATCATTATTCTGAGGTTCCCAGTACCCCATAAACCCGTTTTTCGCTTCCTTTACTACCTGTCCGGGCTCCGGACGGACGACAATTCCGGCAACGACTTCCATACCTTCCCGCACACCGGCATAATGTTCTTCTATCCGGTTAAACCGGTCGTTGGCATCCAAAGAAATGATACGGGTCTCCCTTACCTCCTCCTCCCCTACTTTAAAAGGAGCATAATCCAAGCGGAAACTAACCCGGACTGGACCATTGTCCAGGGTCCGCTGACAGACATAATTATTCCCCCATACAATCTTTCCGTCTTTATACGGAGCCATAGCACCTGCCCCCAGCGTACGTCCGACTTTATAACAATCCATTCCCTTTCCATGATCTTTGTGATAATCTCCGGTACGGTACCATTCGTCAATCAGCAACTCTCCTGTTTTTTTCACCCAAACGTCAATTCCATTACTGATCTCTCCCGTAGCCTCCAAGGCAGGTCCGTACATCCGGTGCCCGACCAGATTATTTTCCCAAGCATAATCGTCCATTCGTTCCGGTACAAAACGCCCGTATGCCTGCGATTCGTATGCCTGAGGAGTCCCGGACACAATCCGGTACACAGCCTCTGAAGTCGGCTCAACATCCACCTGAAAAATAAGAGCCTGAGGTTGTGATTGTCCCCGGAAAAGGACCTGGGAAGGTATTTCTCTCCCTTCGGGACTCAAAACCACGATACTCGTATCACTTAACCCCCTTAATTTTCCGTTTAAATCACTCCATTGAATTTCAACCGTTTCTTTCTGACGGTCTAGGCGGATCGGATTCTTCACCTTTACCCGTACTCCGGATTCCGGACTACACCCCATTGTCATACTCAATAACAAAACCCATACAATAGATTTCTTCATATATCGGATCATCTGAATTAAACAATTATCTAATCTTCATTTGCAGCTTTTCCCAGGGAAGCTAAAATGCCTCCGTCCACATACACCACCTGTCCTGTAACAAAATCGGAAGCGGATGAAGCCAGAAAAATAGCCGTTCCGCCCAAATCTTCCGGATTTCCCCAACGTCCTGCCGGTGTCCGTTTTACAATAAACTCATGGAAAGGATGCCCATTTACCCGAATCGGAGCGGTTTGGGAAGTAGCGAAATAGCCCGGTCCGATTCCGTTCACCTGGATATTATAACGCGCCCATTCTGTTGCCAGATTTTTGGTCAGCATTTTCAACCCTCCTTTGGCAGCAGCATAGGCACTCACGGTATCCCTTCCAACTTCACTCATCATGGAACACATATTGATGATTTTTCCGCCCCCTCTTTCTTTCATCCCTCTAGCCACCATTTTCGACATTAAAAAAGGTCCGGTCAAATCAGTACGAATCACTTGCTGCCAATCCGCTAAAGACATTTCCAAAGCCGGTATCCGTTTAATTATCCCGGCATTGTTTACCAGAATATCGATAGGCCCGACCTCCCGTTCTATTTTTGGAATATATTCCGCCACCTGCTGTTCGTCCGTCACATCAAATAAATAAGCGCGGGCCTGAATCCCTTTTCCGGCATATTCCTTTACAGCATCTGCCAGCTTTCCGGCAGAAGAAGCACCATTGATGACCAACGTAGCCCCGGCCTGAGCCAAAGCAGTAGCAATTGCCATACCCAATCCGTGTGAACTGCCGGTTACCAACGCAACCTTACCGGTCAAATCGAATAATTCCAAACCTTTCATGGTATTCTATTTTTAAAACAGACGTAATCTTTATTTTACAAAAGCTTTCTACTTTAAATCCTGAGGGGCAGCCATATCCATATCCCCGTAATCCAGATTTTCTCCTGCCATCCCCCATATAAATGTATAATTTGAAGTGGCACAAGCCGAGTGAATCGACCATACCGGGGAAATTACAGCTTCCTCATTTTTCATCCAGATGTGACGCGTCTCTTCCGGTTCTCCCATAAAATGACAGACAGCCTGCTTTTCCGGAACTTCAAAATAAAAATAAGCCTCCATACGACGATCGTGCGTATGAGCGGGCATTGTGTTCCATACACTTCCCGGCTTCAACTCGGTCATTCCCATCTGTAACTGACAAGTCGGCAATACCGGACTGACAATTAATTTATTAATCACCCGATGATTACTTTCCTCCAAACTGCCCATCTCCGCCACCACAGCTTCAGCCTTCGTGATCTTCCGGTCCGGATAAGTGGTATGGGCCGGAGCCGAATTAAAATAAAAGTGAGCCGGACAAGCACTGTCCTTACTGCTAAAAACGACCTTCCGGTCTCCCTTCCCTATATATAAAGCTTCTTTATACCCCAACTCAAATTTTTCACCTTCTACCGAAACCCATCCCGTTCCCCCCACATTAATAATTCCCAACTCCCTGCGGTGCAGAAAAAAAGCTGCTTTTAAGGGATCAACCGGACACAACTCCAGTTCTTCCTTCACCGGCACAGCTCCCCCCACAATTAGGCGATCGTACATGCTGTATACCAGCTGAATATGATCCGGCTGCATCAGATTTTCTATTAAAAACTCCTGCCTGAGGCGACTGGTATCATAAGTCTTCGCATCCTGAGGATGGGAGGCATAACGAACTTCGTAGTTTATTTCCATGACTGATATTGTTTAATTCTTTAGATTATCGATTGCATTTACCTTTATTCTTTCAGTAACTTTCTTTTTATGATTGAGTGACTCTGGAAGATTCGCGTACAATTAATTCCGGGTCCAGTATAATATTTACCCAGGATTCCCCGTTCAACCGGTCGAGCAACATACGGGCGGCCTGCTGTCCCATCTTTTTACTGAACTGATCGACAGAACTCAGGGAAGGTTGCAGCAACTCATCAAAAGGTTCGTTAGCAAATCCGCATATCGCCATATCTTCCGGGATTTTTACCCCATTCTTCAGGAACTCTAACATAGCTCCCAATGCAACAAAGTCACTGGTACAAAACAAGGCATCCGGCTTATTTTTCATTCTCAGTATTTTACGTGCCACAGCTTCCCCTTCTTCCCGCGTAATATTCCCTACAACTACCCAGTCTTTCTCCGGCTCAATCCCATACTCTTTCAATGCATCTATATAGCCTTTATACCGGTTTCTCCACACAGAAACGTGCTGAAACCCGGCATAATGAAAAATACGCTTTTTCCCCTGCGCCAGCAAATGCTTTACCACCCGGTAAGCACCCCGGTAATCGTCCACGGTTACCATTCCGGCATTAATTCCTTCCGCTACCCGGTCGAAAAGCACCAAAGGTATCCCATAAGTCTCCAGACTATTAAAATGGGTATAATCCCGGGTTCCGGCAGCAATGGAAGCAATGACGCCATCCACCTTTCCCTGTGATAGAGAACTGATCACTTTCTTCTCTTTTTCATACAGATCCTGCGATTGACAAATCAACACATCATATCCTACTTTATTTACTTCCTCTTCTATACCTTCTATGGCGGATGCAAAAAAATTCCGGTTTATGCTTGGTACGACTACCCCTACCGTATTGCATTTTCCCCGCTTTAAATTCACCGCTACCGTATTCGGCTTATAATTCATCTCCCGGGCCGTTTTCTTAACCAACGCTTTCATCTCCTTACTAATGGCAGGATGATCCTGCAGGGCGCGGGATACCGTTGAACCGGAAATATTCAATACCCTGGCAATATCATAAATCGATATCTTTTTACGTTTTAACTCCATTCGTTTATGCAATCGGTTGCACAAATATACATTTTTTTTGAAAAAAAATATAGATTCAATATATTTTTTTGAAAAGGAAAGGGGAAAGTATCCGTTCACCGGATTTCCCCTTTTGAGAAGTACTTTTCCCTTATTTACTCCTAAAAATACAGGGTTTACCTCATTTGAATTAATGGTACAAATATAAATCTTTAATTTAAAGTCTATCTTACATGCATCCTCCGGACCTTATGAACGTTCTGAGTTTAAAAGCCGGAAAATACTTAAATTTTACCCATTTTTATTCTTCAAAACGACTGTCTCTTTTCCAGTCTTTCAGCTTATCCCTTTTCGACCGCTTATCCTGGGGATAATTCGGACTGTATAAATAGGTATTCTGAAGTTTTTGCAACTGTCCGTCTTTTACAAATTCCTCTCCTCTTTCTTCTAAATGTTCAATCATCCGCTTTCTCCACAATTCCAAAACTTTACGATATTCTTTCTGGGCGGAAAGGTCTGTCTTTTCCTGCGGGTCCCGGCTCAGATCAAACAATTGCTCTTCTCCTGTACGAAAAAACCAGATGTATTTCATTTTTCCGTCTGTCAGCCCGCACCAGTAATTGTCCGCATTATAGCAAGTGGCATGTTCCAGATCGATGTATTCACGCCAGCGGGCATGTTTTTCCCTTAACAAAGGCAACAAAGAAGCCCCGTCCAAATCCTCCGGAATTTCTGCTCCGGCAATGTCCAGAAAGGTCGGCAATATATCTCTCAATTCCACGACATGGGATAAATGTTCTCCCTGTTTTCTTTCGCCCTGCATCCAGGCAGGTAAACGCAGCAGATAAGGGATATGTGAAGAACCTTCATAAGCATACGTTTTCCGCCAATGGTAATGATCGCCCAGCATATCTCCGTGATCGGACACAAAGCAAATGACAGCATCCTCATATAATCCTTCCTCCTTCAACGCTTGTATTACCCTTCCAATCTGATCGTCGACAAAGGTAATCGCTGCATAATAATACCGCCTCGACTCTACGGCATGTTCTACGCCAAAATCCCCGAAAGCAGCATCAGCCGTTTGCGGACGATCAGCAAACCCAGCAGCCCATTCCCCGATAGCCGGTTCCGGAATTTTTACCTCACTGTACATATCCAGATAGCGCTGAGGCGGGTCGTACGGGCTGTGGGGACGGGCAAAAGATACTTTCAGGAATAAAGGTTTATCCGATTTATAATGATGAATAAATTCCACAGCCATTTCCCCGGTCCACCAAGTCGGATGCAATTTTTCATCCAGCGGATAAACCCCTCCTTTATGATCATTCCAGCCGATACCGAGTGCATCCGGATTTTGACCGGGTGCATTCAATTTAAACCAGTCGCGATAATCACTTACAAACCCATTTTGCTCTACACGTCCGCTTTCATCCACCAATGTTCCATGAAATCCATGTAAAGTCTTTTGGGGAAACCAATGCATCTTACCGATACCAAATGTGTAGTACCCGTTCTCCCGCAACATCCGGGGCATTTCATAACGATAATGTTCCGCCACCACTCCGTATCCCATCATACCGTGATGCCAGGGCGACAAACCGGTCAACAGGGCTGCCCGGGCCGGCGTACTACTAGGAGTAGTCGAATATCCCCTGTCAAAACAAAAACCTTCCCGGGCCAGTGCATCCAGATTCGGCGTCTTTACAACAGAATGCTGCACTCCCAGGCAATCCCCCCGCTGCTGATCGGTCATAATCAGAATAATGTGCGGTCTTCTGATTTGCCGGGCCCCTACGGTACCCGTACCCAACAAAAAAGAAGTACCCAACAACAGAGAACTCCGGATGTTCATAGCAAAAATTTTAATTATATGCACAAAGAGAAGTTTCCCTTCCGTTTCCTAAAAAGTCAGTTTTAGCAATTCCTTCCCCTGCGTATTTCTGACAGTTAATGTCATCGTATTCCCCTTTTTCTGCAGAATCATTACTGTTGCATCTTTCAGGGAATATCCTCCTCCGATTACCACCGGAAAAGAATGTTCTTTATCTGCCGGATGATAGGCAAACCGATGTGTATGTGCATTGATGGCTACCTGAAAAGGAGCTTTTCCCAGCTTCTCACCCCACAATTCTTTACAGGGCTGATATTTATCGGTATTTCCAAAAACCGGAACATGGTGAATTAATACCCGTTTAGACGCTTTTTTAAAATTTCTGGAATTTAATTCCTGTTTCAAAAAACCAACCTGATCCTGCCGCAACTGACTGAAATCGTTCAGTCCATAATAAACCCAGGTGGTATCCGGTTTGTCTTCCCCACAATCCAACAGGACAAAACGCGTGTCCCCCCAATGGAAAGCCCCGTATGTTTTGCCTCCGACATAATCAAACAATTCTCTCAACTGAATGGAATAAGCATTCCGGATCTCGTGATTTCCCCTCAGATAAAAGACAGGAATCCGACTTGCTCCCACCTTATCATTATAGTGAGACAAATACCTGACAGCCTGTTCTTCATTGGCTGGATCGTCTATACAATCTCCGTTAAACACTACAAAATCGTATTTTATATCTTTTACACAGGCATACAGAGCATCCAGGGTCTGATCGTGTTTGTGAATGTCATTGAATACCAAAGCCGTAAACTCATCTCTGTCCTCTTCCGGTAAAGTAAAAGAAAATAAATCCGAGCAAGCCGTCTCTCCGAAAACCTTACTGTAAGCTTTATAAGACAGAATCTCCTTTGAACATACCCGGTAATAATAAGTTTTACCCGGCTCCAGATGATTCAAACGAATTTTATGGATATAATTATTGGCAATGACTTGGCCGTCTACTAACGTATGGGCTCTTGTCATTTCCAGTGAATCCGTACCGTACTCCACCCAACTGTATACGGGAGCATTCGTCAGCCAACTTACCGTAATGCCCCGGTCCATCGGATTCTGTAAATAAGGATTTGTCCGGAATATCCTGTCCTTTTTCATTCCCAATCGCACCTCAGCATATAGCGGACGGTGGTCGGAAGCTATAGTCTCCTCGACAACCCGGCTCTGTATACCGGCATAGGAGGGAATCCCTTCCCCTTTCATTCCCCAAATATAATCCAGACATTCCGTCGGTTTATCAGCCGGAAAAGTCATCTTTCTCTGATCTGTCAAAGGCTGGAATTTTTCTTTCAATTTCTGAATAACAGCATCATCCGGGTGCGCATTTAAATCTCCGGCTAAAAATACAGGTTTCCTATATTTTTCTACAGCCCCGTTAAGCAAAGGCAAACTGGCAAGCCTGTCTGCTTCTGTCAAAGAAAAATGAGTAGCACAAAAAACATATTTTTCAAATTCAGCAATCAGTAAAACCCTTCTCTCTCCTTGCCCCGGCAGAGGTAAGGTATACCAATTCAAAGGCTTTTCCCTGGATAAAATTCCTACTCCATATTTTCCTCCCTGATAAGGAATGGCAGCCCCGAAAACCGGATACATCCCTGTATACTGCCCTAAAACCTTCATCATATCGACAGAACCGGAACGTTCCGTCATACTGTCTGCCTCCTGAATAGCTACGACATCCGGATCTTCCCGATGAATAAATGCCGCTATCCGTTCCAAATCCCTTTGCCCGTCCAGTCCTGTCCCGTTGTGGATGTTATAACTCATAATCCTCAGTCTTTGCCCCTCTTTCGGAGCGGAAACCTGGGCACTTACAGCACATACCCAAAAGAACATCAGGCTTATGCCTGCTAGTTTAAATTTCATTGTTTTTACTTTATCTGTTATACCTCTGCAATCGATTGTGCAAATATGCAAAAAATCCCTAGCCGTCTTCATTTCTCTAAAATTTTTATCCTCCTAAACCGATTCTCTGTTTTTTCTCCTTTATCTTAAAGTGAAAAAGGAACTTTCAGTTCTCACCCGAACAAAGATAAAACGGGAACAACTGAAACGGGAAAGATATTCTCACCCGATTTACCGCTCTAAAAATCATCCCTTTTCAGTAAACAGCTCACGCTTTCCCCGGATTTCCCATTTATGTCTACCTGAATCCGGGTTTCCCCTTTTTCCGGATCATAATCGCTCCTTTCCCCTGTCCATTTTCCGGATAAACCCAGGCGGATCCGTTTCAGGTTTTGAGTAGGATCACATACTTTGAACTGATATTTTTTCCCGGATTTCCGGTACATTAACAAACAAGCCTGATCAGCCGTTAAAACAACACCTGTTTCCAGTTGTACCTTGCCCGGTGCATAAAAAGCAAGCTGAAACTGCTTTCCGTTCTCCACGAAATGCACATTTTTTCCACATCGGTAAAATTTTTCCGGAAAAGCCTTTACTGCTTTTTTCCAGTTTTTTTCTGTCACTCCCGGTAAGACAATATAATCGTATTCTCCTTTTCCGGCCGGATGCTCCACCCATAAATTAAATACTTCTTTTTTAATTTCTACAGTATCATAAAAAGCGGCTACCCTTTTCCAGTTACCTTTTTGCTCCCTCAGCCGGTACACTACATATTTCCTTTCCGGAAAAATATAAGCTATCCCGTCGTGATAATATGCCATTCCTTTTCCGTCAAATAAATGTAAAGAGTCAATTTTCCCTCTCCGCAAACATTGAGCAACAGAAGTCATTATTTTGCCCTTTCCTTTTCCTTTAAGCTCACTGCCTAAACAGATAATTGCTTTCCCGGTAAAAAAGTAAGTTTTATGCCCCAGCAAAGCATTTTTATCGATTTCCAAAGCCATTATACCTGTTTTATCGTCAGCAATTCCTCCGACAAAATCAGCTTTATTTTGAAATATATCCCATTTTCTGTCTGTTTCAAACAGTTGTTTTTCCTCCCAAACACTTACCCCCGGTATCCTCCGCCAGTCCCACACCGGAAAAATATCCCGGAACTCATCTCCCCGTATATAACAATAAAGAGCTCCGTCTCCTAAATAATCCCCCCTCAGATTCTCGCTGTTTACAATTTCTCCGCCAATTACCCGGCTGGAACTCATTTTTACAGTCGCAAACCACGTTTTACTCCGGAATACGCCGAAATCCGAATAAGGAAAGAAACGAAATCCGTTTTTCTTATTACTTTTTTCCTTTCCCCGGACGTGAACATTGTAAAAGTATTCATACTGCTTGCTGTAGGCAGGATCAGCTATCATCATATTCCGAAGCGCTTTTCCCAAAGCGAAGGCTTTCCCCCGCTGAGCATGCTCAAATAACTGGCGTCCGCAAGCACTGATATCCATATACCCTCTCCAAACAACCCATTGTAATCCTTCCCGTAAATAAGCCCGTAACACCTCCATCTGTCCGGGAGACAAAGCATACACTGTTCCCTGAAACACCCTCGCCCAGTGAGCCATGGTTACGATAAAAGCCAAACCATAATTTCCGAATTGCAATTGGGGCCCGTGCTGTTGAAAACTCATATCCGGCTTTATTCCTTCTCCTTCCGTCTGAATTTTCAACTCCCGTAACAGTTCTTCTCTGGCCTGTAAAAAAAGCAAGGTATCTTCCTGCAACAACGCCCGTACTAATACATTTTCGGCCAGCCATACCCGGTTCTGTCCCGTCCGTCCCAAACGGGCATTCTCCATGCAGGCGACGGCTCTTACCTTTTCTTCTTTTCCCAGCTCCGGCTCCATCAATAGAAAAACGCCCCCCATCATCTTGGGAACCCCAATCTCATTATACCACCAATTCCGGCAACGGAAATTTCCCCTGAACCAGTAATCTAATGCGAGCCTTATCTTTTTCCCTACATTCTGTTGCCTATAATAAACGGAGGCGGGATCCCGGTATGCCTTCGCCAGATACAATAAACGTTCCGCATGAAAAGAAGGCTGCCAGCCACTACGGCTGCTATCCCTGTAATCGAGATCCGGCCAGGCTCCTTCCGGTCCCAATGTCTCCAAATATTGAATTACTCTTCCCGCATCCGTCCCCTCCTTCAATTCCCGGATCATGATATCCGGATTTCCTCCCTTCCGGTTTATCTGAGCAATCTCCTTCTGTAATGCCGGGGTTTCATTCAATACCCGGAAATATGATTCACACAGATGCCGTTTTACAATCTCCATCTCTGATGTCCCAGCCCTGCAGTCCAAACAAAAACAGATGATCAGGCCGATTATACTCATTTTCTTCATTTCCTACCGATTCAAGCATAGAAATTATTTCCTTTCTCTAAAAAACGTTAATCCCGGAAATCCATGGGCACTTCCCGCTTTTTCCGGTGACAACCTTCAGGCTCCGGATGGGCTTCCGGATCGCGGGAATCAAAATAATATATACCATAACCATCCAATAAACGGTAAACACCTTCCAAACCTTTCCGGAAACGACTGAAATCCTTTTTTCCCTCCGGTGTCCAGGCTGCCTCTGCCAATGCACATAAACGGGGGAAAGTCATATAATCCAACCGATTCTCATTTTGTACACGTTCTGTCCATAGATTTGCCTGAATCCCCCGGATAAAACCCGAATAATTTGCCGGCCATTTCTCCTCCCTTCTCAACTTCTCCGGAAAAGCATAAACATCTTCAAGAGGGCAAAAACCATCCCATACCCTTCCCCACTTGTCCCTCTCCTGCTGTATAAAATCAAAATACAAAGGTTTCCGGGGACACAAAACCGTAGCAAATCCCTTCTCCAGACACTTCCTCAATACCTCCGGACGATCGTGCCGCCACCAAAAAATCAGCGTAGAGGAAGGTTCAGGACGCGCCTCCAGCAATTCATCCCATCCCGCAGTTCTTTTTCCCAAATTCCTTACTGTATCGCTCATCCGATGCATAAAATAATTTTCTACCTCTTTTATGTCTTTCAGATTTTCCTGCTGCATCAGCCTCCGAATATACGGGTCCGTTTTCCAGGCATCACTCCCAAAAGCCACTTCATCCCCTCCGATATGCAAATAAGCAGAAGGGAACAAGCCGGCAACTTCCCTTAGAACTTCTCCTAAGAAAGTGTATACCTCTTCTTTTCCAGGATGAAAAGTGAAATCCGGATGTGCAGGCGTCCCTCCTCCGGAATACGCCGGATAAGCCCTGTTCGCTGCGGTCGCATGCCCTGGCATATCCAATTCCGGAATAATTTCAATATGACGTTCGCTTGCATAATCCACAATTTCTTTTATTTCTTCCTGAGTATAATAGCGGGAGGTGCTGTCTTCCGGACAACTCCAACTTCCTTTCCCTCCGACAGCTGTCAAACGGGGATATTTTTTAATCTCTATCCGCCACCCCGGTTCATCTGTCAAATGCCAGTGAAATTTATTCAGCTTAAAATAAGCCATCAAATCCAAAAGCTGTTTCACTTTTTCTTTTCCGAAAAAATGTCTGGCTTCATCCAGCATATATCCCCTCCATTCGTACCGTGGGAAATCTTCTATCCGGCAACAAACCAAATTTACTCCGTTCCCTACTTTCTCCCCATCCTCTACAAGCTGCAGCAATGTTTGTATTCCGTAAAAGACACCCGCCGGTGTTTTTCCACTTATTTCCAAACGGTCCGGAGTTATCCGCAACCGGTATCCCTCCCGAACTTTCAGTTGTCTGTCCAATTTTAACAGGATATTCGATTTCTGCCCAAGCCGCTTTCCTATCCGCGCCGTATATCCAGCAGTTTCTAACTTCTTTTTTAAAAACTCAGCTTCTGCAAATAAGGAATCTTCTGCACAATAGATGACTCCTTTTTTCAATTCAAATTTTTCTTCCGAAATTTCCACAGCGGCCGGCCAAGGGATTAAACATAAGGATTGGGCCGGGGAGGTATATACAAAAAAGAATAAGCACACACTTAAAATAAAAAACGTCCGGAATGCCGAAATAACGGGTGGAATACAAACATTTAAATTAAACTTCATCATTTCATTTTTTAAAGCAATATATAACTGATTGCTCCAGAATTAAGAATTATATTTTAGAATATTCTCATTATTAATAATTGAAATAGACGACCCTATCAGGTAATGCACCCTCTCCTTCTCTTTAATATACAATCGATAACATACCACCCCTCTCCCCCTACATCTTTCTGCAGGGGAAAATCATTATCTTATTCCCGACAGTACGTTTTCCCTTATTCGTCCGGCAGTTTTCTACTTTTTCCAGGACCCCCATTTTACTTCTTCGGTACCGGCTTCATAAGCCAATTTCCGGGCCAGAACGAACAAATAATCTGATAAGCGGTTTATGTATTTGATCAGCAATTCATCTACGGGATATTCTTTTGCTACATCCAGGATCCGTCTTTCCACTCTCCGGCACACCGTGCGGGCAATATGGCAAACCGCAGAAGCCTGGTCGCCTCCCGGCAAAATAAAGCTCATCAGAGGAGGTAATTCAGCATCCATTCTGTCCATAGCCTGCTCCAATCCCGCTACATTCTCTTCCGTGACAACTAATTTCGTTTCCAAACCTTTAACTGTTGTATCTGTAGCCAGATTGCCTCCTATGGAAAACAAAATATTCTGAATAATAATAATATCCTCTTTTGCAGTTGCATCGATTTCGAAGGAACGAATCAAGCCAAGAAAGCTATTCAATTCATCTACACTACCATACGCTTCCAAGCGCACGCTATTTTTTGCCACCCGGGTGCCTCCGACCAAAGAAGTCATCCCTTTATCCCCTGTTTTTGTATATATTTTCATAATAGGTAGGTATATTGGATTATGTGATTAAATGATTAAGTGATATCTTCCTTTTTGTAATTTATTGTTGTAAAATAATATTCCGTACCACATCATATCGACCGTCACAGTGGCTTTTCCGCGGGCCTGTTGCCACAAAGCAGCATTAAATTTATTTTTATAGATGTCCGCAATGACAACACAGACAGGTAAATGCATATTTTCACCAAAATTCAAAGAATTCCCCTGCAATAAAGTACGGGCGTCCCGGCCAATATATATAAAATCCGCTTCCGGTAATAAATCCGGCTTATTTTTTACGATTTCCGCATGCTCTCCGGCTTCCGATAAATACAAAAGTACGTTTTCCGGTTTCGCACTTAAACATAAAACGTTCTTTACCTCCAAATAGTTCACTAACCGGCACATTAACCGATAGAATTTTCGCTCCCGGTAACGGATACCACTTAACCGTTCCGCCCGTTCCGGGTAGATAAATTTTCGCTCTTTATCCCGGAGAACATTCATTATCAGATTAAACATAAAAGGGGAATGAACCCCAAATCCCCGTTTGTGGCGAAAACGAACCGCATGTTTTAGCCTTTCTCTCAAATAGGAATACATTTTGTTTCGTTTTTATGTCTTTAGGTGCTAAATAATCCTTACGAAATTAAAATATATTTCCGACATCCTGAACGAACTCACTTATTTTTTTTATTTTCGTACTCAGATAAAAAACAAGCAGCAAGCAGGCAGAAAATCCGTTGCTTTAGTTAATTTTAAACTTTTCAATTTTTGGAGATTTCAGGTTTAAATATCAAGTTTCTAACCGGTGTAGGTGAAAAAAAAGCGGCCATTTTAAACGAGGAACTGGGGATACAGAGCTACGAAGATATGTTATATCATATCCCGTACAAATACATAGACCGTTCAAAAATTTACCAGATTGCCGAACTTACTCCCCGTTTACCCTATATTCAGATCAAAGCCCGTATCCGCGGCCTGAAAAGCCTGGGTGCCGGGAAATCCCTGCGCATGTCCGCCACGGCATACGACGAAACCGGAGAACTGGAACTGATTTGGTTTAAAGGATTTAAATACCTGAACAGCCAGATAGAAGCAGAGAAAGAATATCTCATTTTTGGGCAACCCTCCGAATTTAACCGGAAATTAAATATCATTCATCCGGAAATAGATCTTTTTGAAAGCGCCTCCCACCTGCTGCTCGGCTTTCAGGCAGTCTACCCGACTACAGAAAAGATGAAAAAAGCTTTTCTCAACTCGAAAGCGATCAGTAAAATACAGGATCATATTTTTAAGAGTATCAATGGAAAAATTCCGGAAACACTGCCAGCCTGGTTTATCCAAAAATACAAGTTACCTTACCTGCACGAAGCTTTATATAATGTGCATTTCCCCGGATCTCCGGAGATATTACGGAAAGCCTTGTTCCGGCTGAAATTCGAAGAGTTGTTTTATATTCAACTCAATATTCTGAAATTAAAATACAAAAGGAAAACTGTTTTTAAAGGTTGTCCTTTTATAAATATCGGAGATTATTTCAATCGGTTTTATAATCTCTATCTTCCTTTCCCCCTCACGAATGCTCAGAAAAGGGTCATCAAGGAAATCAGGCAGGATTGCGGCAGCGGGAAGCAAATGAACCGGCTTTTGCAAGGTGATGTCGGTAGCGGAAAAACGCTCGTAGCCGTCATGTGTATGCTTATGGCCCTGGATAATCATTATCAAACTTGCCTCATGGCACCGACAGAAATTCTGGCCAGCCAGCATTTTGTAACCATCAGCGAAATGCTGAAAGATATGGACATCCGCATAGCCTTGCTTACCGGTTCTACCAAAAAGAAAGAACGCACAGAAATTCACCGTCAACTCGCTGACGGAAGTTTACAAATCATCATCGGAACCCATGCCCTTCTGGAAGATGTGGTCGCTTTCAATAATGTAGGACTGGTCATTATAGACGAACAACATCGTTTTGGGGTAGCCCAACGCGCAAAATTATGGCATAAAAATAATATTCCTCCCCATGTGCTAGTTATGACAGCTACCCCTATTCCCCGTACTTTAGCGATGACTTTATACGGCGATCTGGACGTATCAGTCATTGACGAGCTCCCTCCGGGACGGAAACCGGTAACAACCATACATGCCTTTGACAACAAACGACGGGAAGTATTCAAATTTATCGAACAAGAATTAGCAAAAGGACGCCAGGCTTACATCGTCTATCCCCTGATCTCAGAATCGGAAAAAATGGACTTCCGGAATCTGGAAGAAGGATACCAGAAAATTACTGAATATTTCCTGCCCAAAGGGTATAAAACCAGTATGGTCCACGGAAAAATGAAGCCGATAGACAAAGAAGGGGAAATGCAATTGTTTGTTTCGGGCGAAACTCAGTTACTGGTGGCCACAACCGTAATCGAAGTAGGCGTAAACGTTCCCAATGCTTCCATAATGGTCATCGAAAGTGCTGAACGTTTCGGGCTCTCCCAATTACACCAGCTACGCGGACGCGTGGGGAGAGGTGCCGAACAATCCTACTGTATTCTGATGACGTCCTACAAAATATCAAACGATTCCCGCAAAAGAATTGAAACGATGGTTTCCACCAATGACGGTTTCGAAATAGCCGAGGCCGATTTGAAATTACGTGGCCCCGGAGATATTGAGGGCACTCAGCAAAGCGGATTAAGTTGTAATTTAAAAGTTGCAAATCTGGGAAAAGACGGTCTGATCCTGAATGAAGCTTCCCAAATTGCTTCCTCTATCCTGGAAGAAGATCCCGATCTTCAAAAAGAAGAGAATGCAGTGTTCGCCGCTCAAATTAAACGATTATTCAAAACGAAAATAAACTGGCGATATATTAGTTAAGTTACCACTCGACATCCGCAAACCGTTTGCCGGGAATAAGACGCATCAATGCATTGCAAAACATACTCTTTCTATTATGAACAGAAGCGGTAAAAACGGATAAATGTAAAAAGCTGCCGGAAAATCCGGCAGCTTTAAAACCAGCGAAAATATGTTTTACGCATTTTTATTTTTTCCGGTAAAATTTATGAGGCTTGATCATCAATTCCGGTTTCAGTAGTTCGTCCAACTCTTCTTTTGTCAGCAATTTTTCTTCCAGCACCAGATCGTATACACTTCTGTTTTCCTTCAATGCCCGCTTAGCAATCCGGGAAGAGTTTTCATATCCTAACGTCGGATTCAAAGCCGTTACAATACCAATACTGTTCAATACCATCTCACGGCAACGTTGTGCATTTGCAGTAATACCTTCTATACACAATACCCTCAACCGTTCCATCCCTTTCTGCAACATTTTTATAGAACTGAAAATAGCATGCACAATGATCGGTTCCATTACATTCAGCTGCAATTGTCCGGCTTCAGCAGCAAAAGTAACAGTCAGGTCGTTACCAATAATGCGATAGCAAATTTGATTGACAACCTCGGGAATAACCGGATTTACTTTACCCGGCATAATAGAAGAACCAGGCTGCATCGGAGGCAGGTTGATTTCATTCAAACCACAACGCGGACCGCTGGACAATAAACGCAAATCATTGCAAATCTTAGACAACTTAATTGCCATCCGTTTTAAAGCGGAAGAATACATTACGGTAGAACCCGTATCCGGGGTAGCCTCAATTAAGTTGGAAGCCAATAGAAATTCATGACCACTGATGATCCGCAGGTTCTTGATACACTTCTGAGAATATTCCGGTTCAGAATTGATTCCGGTACCGATAGCAGTAGCCCCCATGTTTACTTCCAGGAATAAACGGGCCATCTGATTCAAACGGTCGATTTCTTCTTCCAGATTAGCAGCAAAAGCTTCAAATTCCTGCCCCAATGTCATTGGTACAGCGTCCTGTAACTGGGTACGACCCATTTTTAAGACTTCTTTAAACTCTTCTCCCTTTTCCCGGAATGCCTGAATCAATAGCTTTAACTCAGCTACCAGTTCGTCATTCATAAAGATGAACGCTAATTTGAAAGAAGTCGGGAAGGCATCATTTGTAGACTGGGATAAATTCACATGATTATTGGGATGACAATACTGATATTCCCCTTTCTGATGTCCCATTAATTCCAAAGCCCGGTTTGCAACTACTTCATTGATATTCATATTCGTCGAAGTTCCGGCTCCCCCCTGAATCAAGTCGACCGGAAACTGATCCCCCAGTTTCCCTTCTATAATTTCTTCACAAGCTTTTTGGATAGCAGCAGCAATATTGTCAGGTATCAGACCTAATTCCTGATTCGACCGGGCAGCAGCCCATTTTACCATGGCTAAAGCCTTTACATAGTGAGGATAATCTCCTATTTCAATACCACTGATATTAGCAAAGTTTTCAATTCCTCTCAGGGTCTGTATACCATAATAAGCGTCTGCAGGAACCTCTTTTTCGCCCAACAGATCATGTTCAAGACGTGTTTTCATAATTACAACCGTTTAATTCATTTAAGAGTTCTTATATGTGTTTTTGTTCTATTTTTATGCATTAAACGACTTCCCCCCTATAAATTTAACAGTTCTGCCGTTTAAAGACGTCAAAGTTAACAAAGAAAAACAGATTAAACCAATCTTTCATCAAAAGAAATGCGTCCTTCCTTTCTCAGGAAAGACGCGTTATTCAAACGTTTACGGAAAATCTAAAAAAATTTAACATTCCGGCTTTTCAAAAAAGTCTTTTTTTATCCCTTATGATTCAAAATCCACTGCCTCCGTTTCTTCTTTTTTCAAAGGTTTTAAGTTCGCCGGGATTTCTTCGTCTTTTTCTGAAAAATAAGGAAATACATCCAGAAAAGTAGTATCCGTTATTCCACTAATTTCATAAGGGACAACAAAGGTAGAAAGACTCTTTTCCAAATTTTCCAAAGCCCGGTTGATATTGGCTGCCGCAACCAGATAATATTGGCTGCTGGATTTTTCCTTACCGCTGATTTCGTCCGCATCTATAATGACGACTTTCGCTTTATACCAACGATCGTCATTTTCATCTTCCGAAGGGACTAATTCAGTAATATTCGATTTTTTTAAACCGCTGATGTAATACTCCCCTTTAATCAAGGTCCCCATCTCCTGCATGATTCTGCTTTCTGCCTCTGTATACGACAGGGCATCCAACAGATAGGACTCATTTACTTTTCTCTCCCGGCCGTCCTCATTAACTTTCACATACTTTACTTTCGCTTCAAACCAATTTGCTGTCATTTTTGTAATTTTAAAAGTTTACGCCCATCCTTTGATACGGATTAACGGACATTTTCTATTTTAAAAGTTCCCGTTCCCTCACTTTACCAGTATGCAGGGAAGCTATTAGTCAAGATCGCTTTGTATCCCGCCAGCCGACTGCACAAGCTGTAACTAACGACTTTCTGAAGGGTCTTATTCCCCGGGAATTTTCACTGCAAAAATAATCGAATAAGGATCAAAAAATCTTTTTCTTCCCTAAAAATTCATTATTTCTTTTTGCCTTTAGGTGACAAAAGAACCGTCCCTTTGTCACAAGAAGTTAAAAAAGCCTTTCAGACCTGAGTGTGCTTTTTTCCATTTTGTCATTCAGTTTGTTTTTTGTAATTTAGCCGTCTAAATAAAAACGGTAAATTATGTTTCCACAAGACGAATTCAAAAAATATGCGATAAAACACAAAGGCATCAACAGCCTGACGCTGGAAAAGTTCCAGTCGTTTACCAACAGTTATTTCACTCCGAATATCATAGAAGAACGGCAATTGAATATAGCTTCTATGGATGTATTTTCCCGACTGATGATGGACCGGATTATTTTTCTGGGAGTTCCCATCGATGATGATGTAGCCAATATTATTATGGCCCAGCTTCTTTTCTTGGAAACTTCAGACCCGGGTAAGGACATCCAGATCTATTTCAACACTCCCGGAGGTTCTGTTTATGCAGGTTTAGGTATATACGACACCATGCAATACATCAGTTGTGACGTAGCAACAACCTGTACCGGACTGGCAGCTTCCATGAGTGCAGTGTTACTCACCGCAGGGACTAAAGGGAAACGCTCCGCTTTACAGCATTCCCGCATTATGATTCATCAACCGCTGGGGGGTGCTCAGGGACAAGCTTCAGACATTGAAATCACGGCCCGGGAAATTCAGAAATTGAAAAAAGAATTGTACACCATCATTGCCGAACATTCCGGAAATCCATACAAAAAGATCGAAAAAGATTCTGACCGGGATTATTGGATGACAGCTCAGGAAGCAATGGAATACGGTATGATCGACAAAGTTTTAATCAGAGAAAAAAAGAATGAAAATGCAAGATAAATGTTCGTTCTGCGGACGCTCCAGAAATGAAGTAGATCTTTTAATTGCAGGTACGGACGGTTTTATATGCGATGAATGTGCGGCCCAGGCTTTTGAAATTGTGAAGGAAGAGATGAAGAGTAAATCCACACTCAACCTGGACAAAATCGAAATAAAAAAACCCAAAGAAATTAAAGCTTTTTTAGACCAGTATGTCATCGGACAAAATGAAGCCAAAAAACACATAGCCGTAGCCGTTTATAATCATTATAAACGACTGATACAAAAAGATTCGGACGATGGGGTTGAAATAGAAAAGTCCAATATTGTTATGATCGGCAGAACGGGTACCGGTAAAACGTTACTTGCCCGGACCATCGCCAAAATGCTGCACGTCCCTTTCACTATCGTAGACGCCACAGTATTGACAGAAGCCGGCTACGTAGGGGAAGATATAGAATCGATACTGACCCGTCTTTTACAGGCCGCAGACTATGATGTAGAAGCTGCTGAAAAGGGGATTGTATTTATCGATGAACTGGATAAAATCGCCCGCAAAGGAGATAATCCCTCTATTACCCGGGATGTCAGCGGAGAAGGCGTACAACAAGGACTGCTGAAATTATTGGAAGGCTCTATCGTCAATGTTCCACCACAAGGCGGTCGCAAACATCCCGATCAAAAAATGATCCCGGTAAATACGAAAAATATTCTCTTTATCTGCGGAGGTGCTTTTGACGGAATCGAACGCAAAATTGCTTTACGCCTGAATACCAAAGTAGTAGGATTTAATGCCGAAAAAGCAGTCAATGCTATCGACAGGGACAATTTCTTACAATATATTGCCCCTCAGGATTTAAAAGCTTACGGGCTTATTCCGGAAATTATCGGTCGCTTGCCGATTTTAACTTATCTGGAACCTCTGGACAGAGTTGCCCTGCGCAATATTCTTACGGAACCCAAAAATGCAATTATCCGGCAGTATGTCAAATTATTTGAACTGGACGGTATTAGCTTGAAGTTCAACGACGATGTATACGAATATATTGTAGATAAAGCCGTCGAATTTAAATTAGGAGCCCGGGGATTGCGATCTATTTGTGAAGCGATTATGACCGACCTGATGTATGATGCCCCCTCTCAAGACAAAAAAAGTGTCACCGTCACAAAAGAATATGCGGCAGAACACCTGAATAAATTAAATGTGCAGAAATTAAGAGCCTAATAAAAAAGCGAATCTTGAAAGATTCGCTTTTTTATTGAAACATCATATAAGGTATTTTCGTCAATCCTTCTCCCAATTGGTTAATCCCTTTTTCTAATTTTCCTTTCAGCATCATCTTCATTACCATATTCATTTCCCCCTCAAAGGTCAGGCGCATCCGGGTATCATAAGGTCCGTTTTCCAATAATTGTATCCACAGATTAAATTGAAACGGTACATTTTCATCCCCGGCTAATTTTATAAGTTTAGGGCGTTCTTTTTCTACAATCTTTACAGCGACTTCCCCCAAATCCTTTACCTGCACCATACAAGCATCCTCAGAAAAACGGACGTCTTCTATTTTCTCCGCCAATTTCCCCATCTGTTCCGCTCCACCCATTTGTTTGGCCATATTTACAACCATTCCGATCCGGTTAAAATCGGACAGAAAAGAATAGATACTCTCAATCGTACTGTCGATTTTGAAAATTTCACTAACTATTTTTAATTCTGCCATAATATCCTGTTTTCCTATAATCTGTTTTACAAGAAATATGCCATTCTTGTTTTCCGGTTTCCGCAAAATTTACTCTTTCCTCCGGAAGCTATTGTATTTAAAAACAAAACGAAAGAAAAAGAACACTTATCGTCCCAACTTCCCACATCTCTTACCCCCTTCCGCATCTGAACACTTAAACATTCATACTTTCGTATATTCATTCCCTCCTATTTATAGGTCTCCGGACTTTTTCTCCATTCCTTCAGTTTATCTACATCGCTTTCCTGTATATAGCCCGTCTTTACAGCCAAATCAATCATAGCATTGTAATTACTCAAAGTCGTCAGTTCACAATGAGCAGCTGCAAAATTATCCACAGCTTTCTGAAATCCATAGGTAAAAATAGCCGTCATCCCCAAAACCTCGCAACCTGCATTTCTCAATGCTTCAACGGCCTGTAAACTCGAACCGCCTGTAGAAATCAAATCTTCGACAACTACTACTTTCTGACCCGCCTTATAATCCCCTTCAATCAGATTTTCCAAACCATGTGATTTTGCAGCAGAACGGATATAAATAAAAGGCAGATTCAACTCCTGGGCAACCAATACTCCCTGTGCAATCGCTCCGGTAGCTACCCCTGCAATCACCTCTGCCTCCGGGTATTTTTCACGTATGACAGCCGCAAACTGATCCCGGATATAAGCCCGTACTTCGGGATAAGACAACGTCTTCCGATTATCACAATAAATAGGGGATTTCCATCCGGAAGCCCAGGCAAAGGGATGGGCAGGTTCAAGTTTTATAGCTTTAATCTTTAATAAATGTAAGGCTACATTTTCTGCAACTGTACTCATTTTTATTAATTTTGTAAGATTATTATTCCAATCGTAATAGTTCCTTATTTCAGATGCAAATGTACAAAGTATTTTTTAAAGAAAGCTCTTTTCTGTTAAGTGATGATAACAGCTTTTTAAAAAACCCGCCGGAAGTATTTGTCCATACTTCTCTGTCATCAACTAAAAATTACATTTTCCGATTGCTGCAGGATCCCAACATTTTTCATGCCAAAATTTATGCTTCTCCAGTCGCACAGCTTTTCAACGATTTCTGTTCTTTTTTTACAGTTGTAGAAGCAGCGGGCGGAGTTGTCAGGAATGCAGATGAAATATTGGTTATCAAACGCCTGGGCATAATTGACCTTCCTAAAGGACATGTGGAGAAAGGGGAAAGTATAGAAGAATGTGCCCTCAGAGAAGTGCAGGAAGAATGCGGTATCCATAATCTGAAAATTCAAAATTTTTTAAAAGAAACCTGGCATATCTATTTCCGGAATGAAAAATGGTATTTAAAAAAGACTTACTGGTATACCATGACCTGTCCCCCCGGCCAACAGTTAATCCCGCAAACGGAAGAAGATATTGAAGAAGTTTTCTGGCTAAACACAAGAGAAACAGAACAGATGCTGCCTCAAACTTATGCCTCCTTACGAAGTGTATTCCAAAGTATACTCCAAGAAAAAAGAAAGCTATAAATCCATTTCTTCACTGTGATATTTTTTCAAACCGGCCATAGGCGTTTGCATAAATACACCTGCCTTCAAACCGTATTTTTTCAACTGAAGCTCCAGCTGTGTTCTGAAAATGCAGGCAATACTACCTGTAAATGAAAGCTGTAAATCTGAAACATGCCGGTATTGCATAATATTCCGGCAAATATAGGCATCAAATGCATCCAGTACAATTTGTTCCACTTCCGGTCTATCGATATGCCTCCGTATAAAAGAAGTGAAATCAGCTAAATAACGGTTCGGCAAAGGCTGACGGTATACACGCTCTATGATCCCCGCATAAGAAGTCTTTGTTTCAGCAAAAAAAAGTTCTTTCAATCCGGAAGGCAATATGCCCTTTAACAGACCGGCTACCAATCTTTTCCCTAAATCGGCACCACTACCTTCATCTCCCAGAATAAAACCGAGGGGAGAAACATTCTCTATTATTTTTTCCCCATCGTAATAGCAGGAATTGGATCCGGTCCCCAAAATCCCCACAATTCCCGGATGATGTCCGCACAAAGCCCTTGCCGCCCCCATTAAATCGGAGGCAATTTCCACCTCTTTACAGCGGAAAAAGGAAGTCAAAGCCGATCGCACACAGGCATTTTTCTCCGGGAAAGCACATCCTGCCCCATAAAACCAGATTTTTCCGACATCCGTATATCCGTCCGGAAATTCCTGTTCCAGGAGATTCAGAATATCTGCTTCCGATAAATAGACCGGATTGATTCCCGTTGTATAACACTCTTCCGGGCTCTCTCCCTGACGGATAATGCACCATTGGGTTTTCGTAGAACCACTATCTGCAATTAAATAAATCATTTTTTCGGCACTGATTGATGTCGTAAAGATAAGAATTTGAAATCAGTCCGGAAAATTTATATTATTGGAAGAAAAGTAATATATTTGATTCCGGTAACAGCCGGTTCTGACATCACAATCCGGCCGGAAGTGTAATATACAACCCATGGATAAATTGATTACTTGTTTTATCGCCGGCGGGAATCCGGAGGATATAAACCGTACTTATACAGCCCTGAATCATTCAGTTTTAGTAAAAGAAGTATATGTGCTGCAAGAAGAAAAAGATGTTTCCCTCTCTGCAAAACCCATAGGCGCTCTCTCTCCGGAAGATACCCTAACGTTGAAGACAATTGCCGGTATATGCCGGACTCCTTACCTGCTTTTTTATACAAAGTCTTCGCCTCTGCAATTGGATCCCTATGCTCTGGAACGCTTTGTACAAATAGGAAATGCCTCTTCGGCTGCTCTCCTTTATTCCGATTATTACGAAATTAAAACGGGGCAGCTGATTCCTCACCCCCTTATCGATTATCAAAGTGGAAGCGTCAGGGATGATTTCCAATTCGGATCTGTTTTGTTTTTCTCTACCGAAAGTTTTGAAGAAGCAGTGAACCGTATGCAAGAGCATTCCCGTTTTTCCGCACTTTATGATCTCCGGCTCAAAATAACACAAAAAGGCGAAATTTTGAGAATTCCGGAATACCTTTATACGGAACAATGCACGGATACCCGTGTATCCGGGAAGCGGATTTTCGATTACGTCGATCCCCGTAACCGGGAGGTTCAACTGGAACGGGAAAAGGTATTTACCCGCTACCTGAAAGATATAAAAGCCTGGCTCCCTGCTCCCAAAACGGAAATTATTTTTGAAAAGACCGGCTTCCCTGTGGAAGCCAGTATCATCATTCCGGTAAAAAACCGCGAACGAACGATTTCGGAAGCCATCCTTTCGGCTCTGAAACAACAGACCGACTTTAAATATAATATTCTGGTAGTCGACAATCATTCTACCGACCAAACAACCCGCCTCATTCAGGAATTAGCAAACCGTTCCTCCAAAATTATACCTCTTTCCCCGGAACAGTTTCAACTGGGAATAGGAGGATGCTGGAACCGGGCAGTTGCCGATCCAAGATGCGGCCGTTTCTGCGTTCAACTCGATAGTGACGACCTGTATGCCGGTCCCGATACTCTTCAGAGAATCATTGAAACATTCCGGGAACAAAAGTCAGCCATGGTAATTGGCTCTTACCAAATGGTCAATTTCAATTTGGAAGATATTCCCCCCGGCCGTATCGATCACCGGGAATGGACCTCTGAAAACGGACACAATAATGCATTACGCATAAACGGCTTCGGAGCTCCCCGGGCTTATTATACTCCCATCATCCGGGAAATCAAATTTCCCGATTGCAGTTATGGGGAAGACTATGCCGCAGTATTGGCCATTTCCCGGAAATATCCCATCGCACGCATTTACGAACCGATATACCTTTGCCGCAGATGGGAAGCTAACTCCGACGCCTCACTTTCCCTTTCCCAGGAAAATGCGCATAATTTTTACAAAGACCGCATACGCAGCATTGAATTAAAAGCCAGGCAATTACTTATTCAAAAATAAATTACAAATACATGGAAATCAACGTCGGTATAATAGCTGCCCCGGAAATCAACATTGTATTCAAAGGAGAATACCGGGAACACTTCACTTCCGGCCTTTATACGGGGAAATTAAAACTCACGCTAAAGGCGGGACAAGTCGTAGCTGAAAATACTTCCGGACTTCAACTTCTCCCCCTGCCCCTCTGTTTTTGTCCCGGGGAAACGGAAATTTCAATGTTTGAGCTGTCAGACATCACTATAGGCATCCAATTTCATTGGGAAAGAAAAGAGAACCAATGCTTCAGAGGAAGTCTGAAAATCATAGAAGAAAAAGGATTACTGAGGGCCATTAATGTACTCGATATCGAAGATTATCTGCAAAGTGTTATCTCTTCTGAAATGAGTGCTATGTCTTCTTCCGAACTCTTAAAAGCACATGCCGTCATTTCCAGAAGTTGGTTGCTGGCTCAACGGGCAAAAGCCGAAGCTTTGAAAAAAAGCCCTGCACAACCCCATTTCATAAATAATTCTACTGCATATATCTGTTGGTATGACCGGGAAGATCATCAGAATTTCGACGTTTGCGCCGACGATCATTGTCAACGGTATCAAGGAATTCAAAAAATAACTGCCCCGGCTGTACGGCAAGCCATAGAGGCCACCCGGGGAGAAATTCTTACCTATAAAGGAGCCGTTTGCGACACCCGTTTCTCCAAATGCTGCGGAGGGATTACAGAAAATTTCGAAAATGTTTGGGAAGACCAGGTACACCCTTATCTGAAGGCAGTTCCGGATAGCCCTGCACATACTCCATTACCATACGACCTGACACAGGAAGCGGATATGAGACGATGGGTACTCGAAAAACCGGCTGCCTTCTGTCATACAGAGGATAAAAACATATTAGCAAATGTCCTGAACGATTACGACCGGGAAACAACCGATTTTTTTCGTTGGGAAGTGCATTATACCCAGGCAGAACTTTCAGAACTCATCCGGAAACGCCTATCCATTGATTTTGGACAGATTAAAGAACTGATTCCCATAGAGCGGGGCCCGTCCGGAAGATTAATCCGGCTCCAGGTTGTCGGGTCCAAGAAATCCCTGGTGATCGGAAAAGAGCTGAACATCCGGAAAGCCCTGTCTCCGACCCATCTCTATAGCTCTGCTTTTATTGTAGAGAAAAAAATTTATGAAGATAAGACATGCGGATTTCTTTTGAAAGGAGCTGGATGGGGGCATGGTGTAGGACTCTGTCAGATCGGAGCCGCCGTAATGAGTCATAAAGGATATACTTACACAGAAATATTGTACCACTATTTTCCGGGAACGAAAATCGAACAGCTGCAAGAAAAATAATTGCCGGTATTTCCGTTCCATCTCTAACACAATCGCATTATGGGGCACTCAAACGCGAAGAACACACCCAATCCCTGGTACTGGATACCTTCCCTTTATCTGGCAGAAGGTATTCCCTATATCATGGTTATGACAGTGGCAGGCATACTTTTTAAACGGTTTGGGATTTCGAATACCGATATCGCCCTGTATACCAGCTGGTGGTACCTCCCTTGGGTGATTAAACCCCTCTGGAGCCCGGTGGTAGATCTCTTTAAAACAAAAAGATGGTGGATCACAACCATGCAATTTTTTATCGGCATCGGTTTAGCCGGAGTCGCCCTCTCACTGCCCGGAAACGATTTTTTCAGGTATTCACTGGTTTTTTTCTGGCTTCTGGCATTTAGTTCGGCTACTCACGACACGGCTGCGGACGGATTTTATATGTATGGCCTGAATCCCCGCCAACAAGCTTATTTTGTGGGAATCCGAAGTACTTTTTACCGTCTGGCTTTAATCATCGGACAAGGCCTGGCTGTTATGCTCGCCGGAACGTTGGAAAAAAGACTGCCGCTGGCCACTGCCTGGTCTATCGCCATAGGAAGTCTCGCTGTTCTTTTTTTCTTTTTCGCTATTTATCACCTGTTTATCCTTCCCAAACCTTCCGACGATAGGCAGTCAGGACAAAGCCAGGCCCTCTTTAAAGAGTTTATTGATACTTTTGTTTCATTTTTCAGGAAGAAACACATCGGTCAGGCACTGTGCTTTATGCTGTTATTCCGTCTGGCAGAATCGCAATTGCTCAAATTAGCTTCACCTTTTATGCTGGACTCCCGCACGGTAGGAGGACTCGGTCTGGATACTTCCGAAGTAGGTTTTATCTACGGTACAATCGGAATAATAGCCCTGGCGGGCGGAGGAATACTCGGAGGGATAGTGACTGCCCACAAAGGACTGGGTTATTGGATGCTCTGGATGACCATCGCGATGAATATCCCGAATCTCGTTTATGTATACCTGGCTTATGCCCAACCGGAAAACCTGCTGCTGATCTCCTCTTGCGTCGCTATCGAACAATTTGGTTACGGGTTCGGCTTCACGGCCTATATACTTTACCTGATTCTCTTCAGCGCCGGAGAACACAAAACAGCACATTACGCCCTTTGTACGGGATTTATGGCCCTGGGACTTATGCTACCCGGGATGGGTTCCGGATATATACAGGAACATACCAGTTATCTGACCTTTTTTATGTGGGTGATGCTCTGTACGATCCCCAGTTTCCTGCTACTCCGTTTTGTAAAAATCCCTGAAAATTAACTGTCATGAATGCTTGGCTCTCTATTTTTATCTTAACCGTTTATTTTACACTTATCCTTCTGATTTCCTGGTATACTTCCCGGCATTCCAATGCCGCAGACTTTTATAAGGGGGGAGGGAAATCCCCCTGGTGGGCCGTTGCTTTCGGAATGATTGGTACCACTCTTTCCGGAGTCACTTTTATTTCAGTGCCAGGCTGGGTATCTTCCCCGGCCAAAATGACTTATTTTGCTGTTATTCTCGGAAATTTCGTAGGTTATATCCTGATCGCCCACTTCTTATTGCCTTTGTATTATAAGCTAAATCTAACCTCTATTTACACTTATATCGAACAAAGATTCGGTTATTATGCTTATAAAACAAGTGCTTCCCTTTTTTTGCTTTCCAAAATGATCGGAGCTGCTTTCCGGCTTTTTATCGTCACATTGGTATTGCAAATTACAATCTTTGCTCCCTTACATATACCGTTTGCCCTGAATGTGGCTGTTTCCGTCTTTATTTTATGGGCTTATACTTTTAAAGGAGGCATCAAAGTCATTATCTGGACAGACCTTATTCAAACTTTTTTTCTGATATTCGCTGTCCTGTTTACCATTTTTTCTATACAAAAAGCCCTTGGCTTTTCTTTTGGGGAAATGCTTTCCTCTGTTGCTCATAATCCGCAAGCCCAAATTTTTGATTTTCAAAACTTTTGGTCTAATCCCAATAATTTCTGGAAACAGTTTATCGCCGGTATATTCATTGCCATCGTTATGAATGGCCTGGATCAGGATATGATGCAAAAAAATTTAAGTCTGAAAAATATCCGGGAAGCCAAAAAGAATTTTCTCTCTTTCAGTCTGGCGTTTATACCCGTCAATTTTATATTTATGTGCCTGGGTGTTCTGTTTTTTATTTATATGCAAACCTACGGAATCCCTATTCCGGCTAAAACAGACAGTATTTATCCTCTTTTAGCCACCCGTTATCTCTCCCTTAGCACCGGCATTTTCTTTATGCTGGGAGTAATCGCCGCTGCCTTTTCCAGTGCTAATTCGGCTTTGATTGCCATGACCACCTCATTCACTGTCGATATCTTGAACATACAAAAGCAAACGGAAATACGGCAAAAGCACATTCGTTCCTATACGCATTTGGTCAACGCAGCCCTCTTAGCTTCGGTTATTATCGCATTTAACGCTTTTAATAACGAAAGCGTAGTATACGCTATTTTCAAATTCGCCGGTTATACCTATGGTCCTTTATTAGGTCTCTTTTTTATCGGAATCTTTTTTAAAATCCGGATACAGGACAAAGCCATTCCTTACATTGCCCTTTTTTCTATCCTCTCTACCATCCTCATCGACCGTTATTCTACTTTCCTCCTAAATGGCTATCGCTTCGGCTTTGAAATCCTCCTGATCAACGGACTTATCACCGTCCTCGGCCTCCTCCTCTTCCATCGCCGGTGACAAAGGGACGGTTCTTTTGTCACCATTTCTTCAAAATGTTTTTAATTCAACTTATGAAACACCATACCTCAAAATACAATCTGTAACAAAACGAAAGATCGTTTATAAAAGCCACAAGCCATTTGCAGTTCTATATCAGATATAAAATTCGGCTTATAAAATGGGACAAGGGGACGGTTCTTTTGTCACCTTTTTGTCACTTCTTTAATTTTCCCTTTTATAAACCGAAATCAATAATTGAATTAATCGTAAGCACTAACACATGCCTGTTTACAACTGATTTTCAAAGTCCGCTGATTCTTTTAATATTTTCCTAATTTATTCTGATAAAAGCTATTACAGACTTTAAGTTCCCATTAATTCCGATCAGTTACTTAACCTGCAGTGAGACATAAGGCCAAGTTATGTGTGCTTAAATTTTCACCTTTTTATAATGCTGTTCCCCATTCTTTAAAAATATGGTGACAAAAGAACCGTCCCCTTGTCACATTAGAAGCCTGTTATGCTTTTCCAGGTATATTCTTTCCAAATGTTCCCGTTGATGTTCCCTATTTCGGCACCATTCTGATTGAGTTTCAAATCACAATTAGGAGTAATGGTTTGCGGATTCTGTACCGGCAAATGAGCAAATACAAGGTCTGCAAAAGTAATTTCCCCGCTTGCCCCCAGTTTCAACTCGGCCAAAGAGGTACAATTCCGGAAACTCCATTTGCCTATATTATTGGCAACGGGCAGACTAACGTTCTTCAACAACGTACAATTATTAAATGTTCCGAGACCAATCGTAAGCGCATTGGGTAATTCCAGGGTTTCCAGACTGGAACAAGCGGTGAAAGCATAATTCCCAACTGACGTGACCAAAGGTAAACTTACATTTGTAAGTTTTTCACATCTGTCAAATACATAAGTGCCCAAGGTCACAGCTTTAGGCAAAGAGATTTCAGTTATAGAAGCTCGTGCAAATGCGTTATTACCGATGGTCTCTGCTATGGGCAAAGAGATTTCTTTAAGGGCAAGAGCTCCGGAAAATAAATTATTTCCGACAATTTTCATTACAGGAAATGAAATACTTTCGATAGCAGAACATCCATTAAAAGAATGCCCGTCTGCAGAAGTTTCCACAACCGGTGCGCTGACGGTCTTCAAAGCGGTACATTCTCCAAACATATAGTTAGAAAAAACGGTCAGTTTTGCCATAGAGACACTTTCTAAAGCTGTACATTTCCGGAATGCCTCTTTTCCGCAAGAAATTAATTTGGGCATGTCGAGTGTTACGACCTTAGTATTATAAAAAGCAGAATTACCAATAGTTTCCACGGCACTCATCTGCAGGTTTGTCAACTCATAATCCAGGCAAAAAGCAAAATCCATGACCTGTTTCGCCGAAGTAATATCCACAGTGGTCAATACAGAACATTTATAAAATGCCTTTTCAGAAATGGTTTCAGCTTTAGGTATAGATACGGTCTGAAGAGCAGTACAGGATTCAAAAGCCTGAGTCCCGACAGCGAGCACATTGGGGAAGGACAAACTTTGCAAAGCAGTACACTCCTGGAAAGCCCTCACTCCGATAGACTGGACAACATTGTGACTCGCCTCTGTCAATTTCTCACACATATAAAACATATCTTCCGGAATAGCCTGTAATTTCGGCATATTGAGATTATCCAGGTTTTCGATAGAAGAACAAACAGCGAAAGAAGCTTTTCCGATTTCAAGCAGTTCAGGCAACTGAGCACTTTTAAGCATAGCACAATGAGACAGAAAATTATCTCCGGCTCTGACAAGTTTCGGAAGAGAAACGGATTCCAAGACATCACACCTGTAAAATACACCTGCTCCTGCTTCCGTAACATTGGGAAGATTGACCTCGACAAGCTTTTTACACATATCAAAAGTACCTTGTGCCAACATTTCTATTTTCGGCATATCTGCCGATAACAGTCCTGTACATTCAGACAAAGCATAATTTCCTAAAGTCTCCAATTCAGGAAAAGAAACTGTTTCCAAATTCATACATCCGGCAAGTCCAAACTGTCCGATACTTTTTAAAACCGGTGTTTCAAGAGACTGTATACTGGAGGCGAAAAGCGAATGCGACCCGATTCCTGTAAGATAAGGAGCCTTAATAGAAAGTAACTGAGGCATAGTGGTTTTCCTGGTTTCCGTATCGTAGAACAGATTATCGGGCATTGTTCCGGCCTCATCGTATAACACAAGGTGCTCAAGAGCTGTAAATTTATTGAGAGCCCTCCAAGCTTCTTCTGAAGGAATAGCTCCTGTAACCGTAAGCGTAGTAATCGTAGCAGCCTGTCCTTCCGGATAATCAATCAAAGCACTTCCTTCTACCGGTGTTCCTTCAACGGGAGGAGGTACAGGACTTACTTTCCATGTCAGCACATTTTCAGGATTATTTACTTCAACAGCCGTCAATATTACATTTGCGCTTGTCTCATCGGCCTTCAGTGTCATTTTCCAGAGCTGGGCGGCTTCAACCGTCAGAAGCTTTTCGGGTTCTCCATCGATCAGCAGCCCTTTTTCATCTTCTTTCAGAGAGAAAGCCAGATTCCCTACAGGAAAATATCCCTTACGCTCCCGGTCTTCACCATTAAAACGAAGTGCGACACCATCATAAGCTACGGAAGGAATTATAGCTGCATATTTGGTTTCTTCCAAGGAAGCATCGTATACGAAAAATACACCTGCATTACTCTGGGTAGCAGTTACTTTCGCCTCCGTTACCTCATCTTCAGTAACAGTCGTTTCTGTTGTCCCCTTGTAAACCGGCATTTCAAATTCCGGTACGGTGAAAGCCGTCTTACGGGAATTTAATATAACCTCATATTCTCCCGCCGTTAAATCTTTTATAGTATCATTTTCCACAAAATCCGACTCTTTTTTACCGTCGGGACCATTCAAAGTCAGCGTATAACCGGTGAAATCAACCGAAGGAGCCGCTTGTATCCCAGCTCCCCCATCTTCTTCACTTACAAGCTGCAGGGAAGCTTTTATCATTAACATTCCTTTCCCTGAACCGGGTTGTGGTCCTGCTTCAATGTCGTCTTTCGAACAAGCACCCAATAGCAAAGAAGCTATTGCAACATACATAAAATTTTTTTTCATAGTGTAATTAGTAAAATTAAAAAATGGTTTTATAAATCAAAACTCTCGAATAACTCTCTAAAATCTTATAATTGAAACTACTTTTAATAAAAAAATATATCTATAAAGAATATAAAATGCTCCTTCAAAAATGCTTTTCATTTCTCTCTTTCTCTCCTTTCAATATTGTAAGACAAAGTCCAAACTTAAATTATTTTAAAATATATTCAAACTTTTTTCACTAAACAATTCTTAAAAATAATAACAAAAGAATGAACTCCTTGTATATTTGTAAATTCATTACTTTTAACCTAAAAATAAACATGGACGATTTTGGAAATGTACTGAGGTTTGGGAAAGATAGAAATTCAGGAACAGAATTCAGGAACAATCTACTGAAAAAGACAATTTTATCCTATCTTACCACTCACGAAGAAGCCACGATAGCGGATTTATCGGGAGAACTTACTTTAAGTATTCCGACAATTACCAGGTTTGTTCAAGAATTAAAAGAAGAAGGGTATTTGGCCGAGCTCGGCAAACTGTCCACTGGTGGGGGAAGGCGTCCCAATGTATTCGGACTAGCTGCCGATGCTTTTTACTTTATAGGAGCAGACATCCGGAGAAGGCGTATAGATTTTGTCCTATTGGATTTTAAAGGCCATATTCTGCAAAAAAAACAAGAAATTCCCTTTATCCTCGAAAACACACCGGAAGCATTGGAGCAGGTATGTCTGGAAACGGAAAAATTTATTTCGGAAACAGAGGCCGACAAAAAAGAAATTTTAGGGATCGGTTTCAGTCTCACCGGACGAATAGATTCCAATAATGGGTATAGCTATACGTATTTCAATTTCAGTGAAACTCCCCTGACCGATATATTATATCAACGTTTAGGTATCCGGACCTATATAGAAAATGATAGCCGGGCCATGATGTATGCAGAAAAAACAAGCGGAGTTGTAAAAGAAGAAAAAAACGTCATATTCCTGAATGTCGGCAGAGGAGTAGGAATAGGTATGCTGATCGATAACAAACTCTATTCCGGTAAAACCGGTTTTGCCGGAGAATTCGGGCATATTCCCCTTTTCAATAACGAAAAACTATGTCATTGCGGAAAAAAGGGATGCCTCGAAACTGAAGCTTCAGGACTGGCCCTGGAAAAGATATTTATTGAACACCTGAAATCGGGAGAAACTTCAATTCTTGCCGAACAATGGGAAAAAGGCCAAGAAATACTCCTCTATGATATCATACAAGCCGCTAATAATGAGGATATTCTGGCCATTTCCCTCATTTCGGAAATGGCTGAAAAACTGGGAAGAGGGGTAGGAATTCTGATTAACTTGTTCAATCCCGAATTAGTCGTTATCGGTGGCAGTTTGTCGTTAGCCGGCGATTATTTAATGTTACCTTTGAAAACAGCCATTAATAAATACTCTTTAAGTCTTATCCGTAAAGACACCTGCTTCAAAAGATCTAAGTTAGGCGACAACGCCAGCGCAATCGGAGCAGCTATGCTTTTACGGGCTAAAATTATGAACCTTCCCTGATAGCTCCCTGATCACAAAACAAAAATTCAACCTATACTCCCCTACTAAATCGTAAATACTCCTTTTATTATAAAAATATTTTTTAAAATAAGTCTTCGCATTATTAAAAATATTTAATATATATTTTTGCCCTTGCAAAATTATATAGTACGTTTGCAAACAATTCGGATAGCGGTCTTAAATCTTCAAAATATGATTATAGATATACTGAAAAATAGTGCTGTAGCGGAAAGTCTGCACACAGCTTTTAAACAGGTATTTGATTACGTCAAAACACATGACCTGACGAAATATGATTTAGGGAAAATAGAATTGGACGGAGAACGGGTCTTTATAAACATAACGGAAGTTCAGGGAAAAGAGAGAAATGACGCCATACTGGAAACGCATAATAACTACATTGACATTCAATTTCCATTAGTGGGTGAAGAAACCTATGCCTGGGAATCCCGTAGTTTGTTATCCCGGCCGGACGAAGCCTATAATGAAAAGGACGACATCACTTTTTATCCGGATAAAGCTTCTGTTTATTTTAAATTGACTCCGGGGAAGTTTGCTATCTTTTTTCCGGAGGATGGACATGCCCCTTGCATAGGCCAGGGAAAAATCAAAAAGGCAATTGCCAAAGTACATCTCTAATAATTAAAAATTTAAGCCTGCTAAAACTTATTATACAGTTTTCAAAGCCAGCTAAAAAACAGTTTTGTATTTCCAGTTTTAATTGCAGAAAAACAGGCATTTATGTAAAGCGGAAATACGTTCTAATAGTAAAAAAATGGAAAAAATTAAAGGATTAATTGATGCCCCTTTTACACCGTTTTATGAAAACGGGGAAGTAAACTATGAACCGATAGAGGCTTACGCAAAATTATTAAAAAACAACGGTCTGAAAGGCGTTTTTATAAATGGCTCTTCGGGAGAAGGATATATGCTCACAGCATCCGAACGGATGAAACTGGCGGAAAAATGGATAGAAGCAGCTCCTAAAGAATTTAAAGTAATCGTACACGTAGGGAGCACCTGTGTAAAAATGAGCCGTAACCTGGCCGCTCACGCTCAGGAAATCGGTGCCTGGGGGATCGGTGCTATGGCGACCCCTTTCCCTAAGATCGGACGTGTAGAAGAACTGGTCAGATATTGCGAAGAAATTGCTTGCGGAGCACCGGAATTACCCTTTTATTACTATCATATTCCTGCTTTCAATAATGCTTATTTACCTATGCTCGATTTTTTAAAAGCTGTAGACGGACGTATTTCTAATTTTGCAGGGATTAAATACACTTACGAAAGCCTATACGAATACAATCAATGCCGGCTTTACAAAGCAGGTAAATTCGATATGCTCCACGGACAGGATGAAACGATTCTGCCGTGTTTGGCTATGGGGGGAGCACAAGGCGGTATAGGGGGGACGACTAATTACAACGGGCGCGCATTGGTAGGCATACTGGATGCCTGGGCAGAGGGAGATATAGAAAAAGCCAGGGAGCTACAAAATTTTTCCCAGGCTGTAATCAATGTCATTTGCAATTACCGGGGGAACATCGTCGGGGGTAAACGGATCATGAAATTGATCGGTCTGGATTTAGGTAAGAACCGCACTCCTTTCCGGAACATGACCGATGAGGAGGAAAAAGCAATGAAAACCGAACTGGAAGCGATCGGTTTCTTTCATCGTTGTAATCGCTGAAAAATCAAAGATACTTCTTTCATCCGGACAATTAATTTGCAGAACAGATAAGCCATAGCTCTATACACCCCTATAAAGGAGAAATCTTTAGTATTATATAAAATTATGAAGATAGCCGTTTTACACTATCTCCTGTGGTCAGTAATATTTATTTCCATTTCTGTAGAAGCAGGAGCTTATACGGGACCGGTTAATACCGGAGTTGACGTTTTACGAGAAAAAGATAGAACAGGAAATTACACTGACACCCTTGTGCCTATAAGGGATAATCACCACAATACAGCTAGTTTGAAAAAACTGGCTGACCTGGTCGTTTCGGAAAAGGAAGGTCTCCGTCAAGGGGTTTCCGCCCCTTATGCCGGTTTGATTGAAAATCGATTAATTGTAGCCGGAGGTTGTAATTTCCCTGCAGGTGCTACAGCTGACAGTGCGAAAAAGGTTTATTACAAGGATATTTATATCCTAGAAAACCCGTTCCAGGAAAAGGCCCGTTGGAAAAAAGCCGGGAAATTACCCCGGGAAGCAGCCTATGGCGTAAGTATAAGTATTCCGGAAGGAGTTCTTTGCATAGGCGGCAGGAATGAATCCGGAGCGTTCAGGGAATGTTGGCTATTGAAATGGGATGCCACCCAATCGCAGGTCGTCCCGGAAAAATGGCCTGATTTACCGTTCTGTATAGACAATATGGCCGGAGCTTCAGGAGGAGGAAGGGTATATATCGCCGGGGGAAATATCGAGGGAGAACCCGCAAATCGGTGCTTTTCCTTAAAATTGGAAGATCCGCAGGAATGGGAAGAACTGCCCTCTTTTCCCGGTAAAGGCCGGGTACAACCGACAGCTGTTGTGCAAAATACTGCTGAAGAAAGCCGTTTTTTCATTCTGGGCGGTTACTTTCCAGGAGAGGCTGGGAAAGCAGGTCATGTATATACTGACGGCATTTCATATAGTCCCCGGGATAAAAAATGGTACCCGGTAGCCGAAATTCTGCCTTATGGTGAAACTCAGGCAATGGCTCTGACAGGAAGCGCAGCTGTCTGTTCCGGAAGTCATCACATCTTATGTATAGGCGGGGTCAACAGGGAACGTTTTGAAAATGCCATAAACCGTCCTTTTTACATGGAACAAGCCTGGCAAACCGGGAACGATTCCCTTTGGAAGAACTTGTCGGAAGAACAGAAAAATTATCTAAAACACCCTCGGGAATGGTATCACTTTAACAGCCGTTTACTCCTCTACCATACGCTGACAGATTCCTGGATTACGGAAGGGTATTTTCCTCAATTAGCACTAGCAGGAGCAGCAGTTATTCCTTATCAGAAAACCTGGATTATCGTCAACGGGGAAAGTAAACCGGGTTTCCGCTCCACCGGTGTATATGCAATAGAATTAGGTACCCGGACTCATTTCGGGTGGATCAACTGGAGTGTTCTGTTTATCTATCTGCTGGGGATGTTACTTTTAGGTTACTACTTTATGCGCAGGGCTGCGAGTAGCGACGACTTTTTTAAGGGAGGAGGACGAATTCCCTGGTGGGCAGCCGGAATTAGTATTTATGCCACCATGCTGAGCGCCATCACCTATATGGCCATTCCGGCAAAATCTTTCGCTACGAACTGGACTTACTATCCTATGTTGATTACGATACTGCTGGTATCCTTTCCCGTTATAAAATATTATTTGCCCTTTTTCCGCCGGCTGAATGTAACCAGTGCCTATGAATATTTACAATTGCGTTTTAATTACACCACCCGTTTTATGGCCAGTATTTTATTCATTTCTTTTATGGTTGCCCGTACAGCATTGGTACTCTACCTGCCTTCCCTGGCCTTGACAACAGTAACGGGAATAGATATTTATATCTGTATTATTTTAATGGGAATTGTAACCGTTATATATTGTACTATGGGAGGAGTAGAAGCCGTCGTTTGGGGAGATGTTATCCAGGGTTTTATCCTGGTGGGGGGAGCGCTGTTCGCTGCAATTTATCTGATTTTACATACAGAAGGAGGAGTAAGCGGCTTTATCGACATAGCCCTGGACCATGATAAATTCCGGCTTTTTAACTGGAGTTTTGATTGCACCAAAGCCGTTTTCTGGGTTGTCATATTGGGAGGTATTGCCAATAATCTAATCTCTTACACTTCCGATCAAACGGTTATCCAGCGCTATCTGACCACGAAAGATGAAAAAAGCGCCGGAAAAGGAATTCTGATGAACGGTTTTATGAGCGTATTTATTTCTGTCATTTTTTATCTGATCGGTACCGGACTATACACCTTTTTCAAATCCCGGCCGGGAGAATTAGATTATACCCTTTCCAACGGGGATGCAATATTTCCCTTTTTCATGATGAGCCAGATGCCCGTAGGGATGGCAGGCTTACTGATTGCAGCAATCTTTGCGGCAACCATGTCGACAATAGCTTCCAATATCAATTCTACTGCAACGGCATTTTCCATGGATATTTTCAAGCATTGGACTCCCCGGAGCAGCGACAAAAAAATTTTAAGCATAGCCCGCTGGGCATCTTTTATTGCCGGAGGGTTAGGGACAATCCTGGCTGTTATGATGGCTACCTGGAATATATTGTCGTTACTGGATTATTTCAATTCCATTTTGGGATTGTTGTCGAGCGGCCTGGGCGGATTATTCATTATGGGTATCTTTTTCGACCGCATTGATGCCCGCGGTGCTTTATTAGGTTTTGTCTCAGGAACTCTGGCCGTGTTGGTATTGAGTATTTATACCCCCGTATCCTTTTTATTATACGGGGCAATAGGTATTGTCATCTCCGTAGGGATAGCCTTCCTTTTCAGTTTATTTTTCCCTCTGAAAAAACGGCAGCAAGGCCTGACCTGGAAACAATTAAAACATTGAAATCATTAAAACACAACATTGATAAAATTAAATGGCGATGATTCATTTCGAAAAATTAGCAACACAATACAAAAGTGAATTATTGGATAAGGTACTTCCTTTTTGGCTGGAGAAATCCCAGGATAAGGAATACGGAGGATATTTCACCTGTTTAGACCGGAAAGGAAATGTATTCGATACCGACAAATTCATCTGGCTGCAAGGACGGGAAGTATGGATGTTTTCCATGCTTTACAATAAAGTGGAAAAAAAACAGGAATGGCTGGATTGTGCTGTACAAGGAGCCGAATTTTTGAAAAAATACGGACATGACGGAAACTACAACTGGTATTTTGCCCTGAGCCGGGAAGGACAACCTTTGGTAGAACCTTACAATATTTTTTCTTATACATTTGCGACCATGGCATTCGGACAATTAAGCCTAGCTACAGGTCGTCAGGAGTATGCCGATATAGCCAAGAAAACGTTTGACCTCATCTTGTCGAAAATAGATAATCCGAAAGGGAAGTGGAATAAAGCTTATCCAGGCACACGCAATATGAAAGGATTTGCCCTGCCGATGATTTTATGCAATCTGGCTTTGGAAATAGAGCCTTTGCTGGAAAAAGAATTCATGCAAAAAACAATAGAAACTTGTATACACGAAGTTATGGACGTGTTTTATCGTCCGGAACTGGGGTTAATTGTAGAAAATGTTTCTACCAGAGGCGAATTACTGGATAATTTCGACGGCCGCTTACTGAATCCCGGACATGCCATAGAAGCCATGTGGTTTATTATGGACCTCGGAGTACGTCTCGGGCGCAAAGAACTCATCGAAAAAGCGGTACAAATTGCATTGCAGGAAGTGAGATACGGCTGGGATCAAAAAGAGGGGGGAATTTTCTATTTTATGGATCGTCTGGGGCATCCGGTACAGCAATTGGAATGGGACCAGAAATTATGGTGGGTACACATTGAAACACTGATTTCCATGCTAAAAGGTTATCAACTGACCGGATCCCAAGAATGCCTCGACTGGTTTGAGAGCGTTCATGATTACGTATGGACGCATTTTGCCGATCCGGAATATCCGGAATGGTTTGGCTATCTCAACCGACAGGGAGAAGTACTCTTACCCCTTAAAGGCGGAAAATGGAAAGGTTGTTTCCATGTCCCCAGAGGTTTATACCAATGCTGGCAAATATTGGAAAACCTAAAAAAACACTCTTCAAAATATTAAAGGGGATAAGCGTTAGAGGATGAATGAAACTTCGTGCCTGGTTCATATTTGCCAGACGCTCCTGTGGATATACCTCTCTGGTTCTGATGAAAAATGAACCCGGTACGTCAGTTTCGTTAACATACATAACATTTATCTATTTCTCCGACAGAACATTTACCTGAGCTTGTACCTCTGCAAACCGCCATTTCTTATTATAAATTTTTTCCGGCCAATGTTTCCGGATCTGGTAAATCCGTTCTTCGCATATTCCATGAGCAGAATTTTCAACCTCCTTAAATTTATTTCAGAAAAAAAGCAAATAATCTGTCAGACGTTTACAGATTACCATATGCCAATATAAATATTTTTAAGCCAATAATACCAAACTCAAAGCCATGACCCCCATTCCGGTCACCAATCCATAGATCGACACGTGGTGTTCGCCATATTCACGGGCGGCCGGCAGTAACTCGTCCATGGAGATAAATACCATAATACCGGCTACTGCAGCAAAAACCCCGCCCATAACCATCGGTGACATAAATGGCAGCAATATTCCCCAAGCCAGTAAAGCGCCGACCGGTTCTGCCAGTCCTGAGAGAAAAGATAAACGAAATGCTTTTTTCCGGTCGCCTGTGGCATAATAAATAGGTACCGATACAGCTATTCCTTCCGGAATATTGTGAATGGCAATAGCTACGGCAATAGCAATTCCCAGGGTAGGGCTTTCCACCGCAGCAGCAAATGTAGCTATTCCTTCCGGGAAATTGTGAATCCCGATCACCAGGGCCGTCATTACCCCCATCCGCATCAAGTGGCCGTTTTGGGGAGGACGGGCATCCATACATTCCACCGCTTTTACTTCATGGGGATTTTCGAAAGACGGCACCAGCCGGTCGATCAGCCCAATCAGCAGCATGCCACCGAAAAAGAACAGCACGGCCATTCCCAATCCGGGTTTCGTTCCCAATTCAGCGACAAATAAATCCTGTGCCTCACTAAATATTTCAACAAACGATACATAAATCATCACTCCCGCTGAAAGTCCCAATGAAAAAGATAAAAAACGCTTATTGGTATGATGAGCAAAAAAAGCGATCATACTTCCTATCCCCGTAGCCAATCCGACTAACAAAGTAAGTAAAAAGGGAATCCAAAGATTTTCATTCATATATTTACCGAACCAGTTTCTACAAAAATAAATATTCCCTTTCAATAAACATATCCCTGCAAAAGGGTATTAGGGGTTCGAATCCCCCATAAATCAATCAAAAAAGAGTTAACTTTTTCAAGTTAACTCCTTCATCTGGCGGAGAGAAGGGGATTCGAACCCCTGATACCCTTTTGAGGTATACCCGCTTTCCAGGCGAGCCAGATCAGCCACTCCTGCATCTCTCCAATACAGCGGGGGCAAAGATAGAACAAAAAGAAAAAAATAAAAAATAAAAAAGGAAAAATCAGCGATAAAACCGGATTTTAATTTTCTGACATTCTCCCTAAAACGGATAGCCAATGGCCAAATTCAATACCAATCCGTCGTGGAAATTATAACTCCTGATATTGAAATAACCAGATTTTCCCGTATTATACGGAGCATGTAATGCTACCCCCAAATCCGCCCGTACAATAATATACGTGATATCGTAACGCAATCCAAAACCCGTCCCTAAAGCAATTTCTTTCCAAAGTCCTTTTAAACGGAATTCCCCACCCGGCCGCTGTTCTTCTTTCCTCAGTAACCAAATATTTCCAGCATCAGCAAAGACTGCACCATTGAAACGGCCGGCAATTTTAAAACGATACCCGATATTGGCTTCTAACTTAATATCACCGGTCTGATCCAGATAAGCCGTGACGGTTTTCCGGGGTGGATGATAACTTCCCGGACCAATGGAACGAATTTGAAAGGCCCGTATACTATTAGCCCCTCCAATGTAGAATTGTTCGCTGTAAGGCATAACTTTCGCATTCCCATAAGCATAGCCGATTCCTCCCATAAAACGCATGGCCACCTGAGAATTATCGGAAGTCTTTTTGTATTTAATAATTTCCGTCGTCAATTTTAAAAACTGGGAATAACGATTTCCCAGTATTTTTCTTCCTTCCCCGGTTTCTCCGAATAGAGCCTGTACGCCCGAAATGATATTTCCCGCCTGAGTCAGAGAAGTCTGCCAGAAAATCCGGTTGGGGTTCCGGTAAGTTGCGGCCCGGTCGAAAGTATATGTATAAGACATAGAAGGAATAAACTGATTCTTAAAACTCAGAGCAATAGCCGGGTTATTATTCAAAGTGGAATCGAATTCATGGGAAGTACGTAACAAATGCGTATAACTCAACTTGAAAGGAACAACAGAATGGTAATTCCGTCGGGAGGAGTTAAAATCATAGGTTGCACTTCCCCAGAAAGAAATCATCCGGAAATAGCTATGGCGATTTAAAAAATCAGTACCGATTTGAAAATTAGTCCGTTCCTGCCGGTCCCGCGTTGTTTTCAAAAATTTCGGGACCAATAGACGCGGGACCGACAAATTCAGATTAATACCCAACTCATAAGAATTTACTAAACCGGACTTCCCCTTTGTTGTCTTTTCCCCTCCAATCTGCCATTCATAAGCTCCGTTCAATTTTAAAGAAAACGTCTCAGCCCGCTTGAACATATTTTTATTGTTAAGACTCAGTATCAAACCCGGCCCCAATAAGTTATTGGATTTGGAAGCCAAATCCAGTTCAATCTCCGTTTCTATCGGCAAAGCATAATCTGCATAAATTTTATAGTTTAACAACCTGCTGCCGACCGAATCCGCCGGATCGATAGTCAGGTTGACAAATTTAAATACCCCCAACTGCACAAATTCCCGCTGAGTACGGCTTTGACGCCAGGCCGTATAAAGTTGTCCGGGTCTCACATTGACAGCCCGGGCCAATATTTTCGGTTTTAATGTTTCCGGAGGGGTATAGTCCAAGCGGAGTCCGTTGTAAAATAGGGTATCACGGGGCAGTCCACTGTCATTTCCGGAAAGCGAAATATGCACTTCTTTGACATGATAAGGGTAAAAAGCCGGAGAAGGTATTCCCTGCTTTAAGCCAATCCGGACGTCAGCAATCCCATGCCGCCGGGTGGTATCTGCCAAAAATTCAATATAAGAAGGCTGGAAATAATAATAACCTTTGTTTCGTAACAGATCGGAAATCCGCTGCCTTTCCTGCTCCATTATATTAATATCATACTGCTGACCGGTTTTAAGTAAACTAAAACGCATAGACCGCCGGACAATACTATCCATTTCTCCCCTCCAGCCCCACAATTCTATACTGCCATAACGGAAAGGCTGAGGCAGTTTCACCCAATAACTGATCCGGGCTTTTTTCGGATTGTGTTTGTGCGGAACAATTTCATAACGGGACTCTACACCAAAAAAACCGAAATCCTTCATATTATTTTCCACCATACCCAATCTCAATTCGGGTTGTACATCCGATATCAAAACAGGTTTTTTAGACAACTTCCGGTACAGCCACCATTTTAAGCCCTTCTCTTTTTTTATATTCCAGTTGTATACCCAAAGTCCGATAGGGAAAGGGCTCCGTACATAAGGAGAAAATAAGGGATTATTCGGAGGATAGGATAAAGGAGTGGTCAAAGCTGATTTTTCAGGACCTTGCAATTTCAATTTCTTTGGTGTCTCTATCTTCATTTTTTTCACTCCCGTATACAGTACTTCTCCTTCCGTCAGTTTTTTAGTTGTCGAACAAGCAAAAAGCAATAGGGAAAAACAGAGAAAAAAGAAAATGTTACGTCCTGTACGAAACAGGCGTTTATTTCCTTCCGGATAGAATTTACATCTCCTCATCATCCTTATTTTTTACTTTGATTATCCCGCATGATCCGTTTTGACTTCCGGATAAATAAGTCTTTTACTTTCCGGAAGCTTTTCCGTAAAACGATACCGAAACCGGTTTGGGTAACTTCCCCTTCCAATACACTTTCATAATTCGTATGTCTGAAAATTTTCAAGAACCAATTCCGGTTTTTACTAAACATATATTCAATAGCGATATCGTCCACCAGATTTTGTTCCATACTTGTTCCCGGATCATTATCGGTTGTAACCCGCCCTCCTATTTTCACATTTATTTTATCATTAAACAATTGTTTCGAAAATTGATAGGAGACGTCTGTTTTCTTCACTTCCTGTCCGCCGGCACCAATCTGATTATAACTATCGATACCGAATGTCAGTCCGGCATTTTTCAAATATTTACGGCTCCATTGATTCAATTCTTTTTCAACAAAATTATTCAATGTATTATTGGCATTATTACCGGAATTCATCGTTCCCGGTCCCGAATAAGTACCATAAATCAATAAATTCATGGCTTGTTTTGTCCGTTCTTCTGCAGAAAAGGCAGCCAGTTGGGTTTGAATTGCCTGGTCGTTCGGAGCCGAAAGGTCAAAAGTGATCTGCGGCTGATTCAGACTTCCTTCTATCCGGATGATAGCATCAAAACTGACCAGCCGGGAACTTTGATTATCTTCGGTAACGCTCACTCTTACGGATTCGCTGGCGGTAATATATAAGGAAGGGTTCTCCAGCGGCCCCGTCCATTCCACATAGCTTCCGCTCCGGATTGTAAAATTCTTCTCTCCGACAACCGGAATGCCGTAACGCACCATTCCTCCGCTTAAAGTATATTTTCCGGCCAGATTATTCCCTCCTTCCGGATTCATCGAATAAATCAAATTACCTCCTCCCTGTATAGCCACCTGGTTATCTCCCTCTTCGGACAAATGAATCACGACATTTACGGCATTTCCGATCTCAACAAACAATTTCATCGTAAAGCTACTGTTATTGATCCGGTTCGTCAAAAAATCTTTTTGTAACAAAGTCGTATCCCGGAAAGAGACAAAACGGACCAATTCTAGGCTACGGTCTTTCAATTGAGGAGTTGAACTCTTTATCACGTAATTGATGGAAGTATTGTTCAATAAATGGATGCCGCCGGTCAGATTCAAAGCATTAAAAGGGCCTTTCAGGCTAATTCCGATATCAGCATAAGCTTTTCCATATAATAAGGAAACCGGATTCTGCTTTACATTGATCACCTGAAAATTATTAGCCTTAAACTCCATATCCATCCGCATATCCGAAAACGGAGTCAAATTCAACGACCCATTTACCAGCAACGCCTGCCGGTTAGGAGCTGTAAAGGCAAAATTACGAAACAAGATCTTCCCTTCTTCTACTGGTATCAAGGCAGAATCCAGACCAAAAACAGTACCCAACAGGATTACCTCTGCACTTCCGTCCCGGAAAGCAAGTCCTCCATTTATCCGGGGCCGGTCTAGATCTTCCCTCAATTCAATCCTTCCCTTCAAATCCCCATTCAGTTTGACCACATCTGCCGGTAAAAAAGCATTCACAATATAAAGGGGTAAAGAGGGGATATCCAGATCGACATCTATCTCCCGATTCTGTGCTGCAGTCGAAAATCTCCCTTTTACAATCACTCTTTGCATTTTGTCTAAATACAGCGCAAAATTCACGGCGTGGTTTGTGAAACGATTGGCCGCATCGTACTTAATATTCAACAAAACATCCCCTATCCGTTGTTTCTGGTAATAAAAATTATTAATAGACAGATTTCCGTCTGCAATCATGTGATCCTCTACAGAATAGAGCAACAAATCTGTATTTAAAATCCCGCTTAAATCCGGTATAAAAGGGATAACATTGGTAAGTGCAGCCAAATCAATCCCATTGATCTCAATCTGTAAACGTTCTTTTTCTTCCCCTGCATCCTCCAGCGATTGCATGCTCACTAATTTTTCCTGATAAGCTATCCGCAGATCCGCTGTGATTTGTCCTTCAGGACCAATTATAATCCGGTTATCAGCGTTTACGATCCACGTACTATATCCCAATACCGGATTTTCCGGGAATAAACGAATAACAAATGAACTGTCCCTCAGGATTAAATCAGCACCGATATGTACTCCGACCTGACCTTCCTTATTCTTCTGGCACAATTCAACTTCTAAGCGGTTTTGGCGGATATAGCCCGATGCCTGTACATTATACAAATCTTTCACGATTCCCTGAGGATTCATGGCCTGTAAATTATAGGTTATACCTGCCCCCTGCTGACTGATATTCAAAACAACAGAATCCAGTTCCACTTTATCTAAAACAGGATGTAAAACAGTAGAATTCAGGTGAAAGCCACTCTCCTCATTCGAAATAACAGCTAATGTAATTTCCTTAAAAAGTATCCCTTTGGATTTCAGGTATTTTCCCATTACATTTTCGGTACTCCCGCTTATCTTCATGCGGAAAAAAGGGAATAAAACCTGAATTTTTTCCATGTCAAAATCCCGTTCACGGATTTGCTGTTGTATTTCTGTAACAGCAGCCGAAAACAAAGGAGGTAACTGAGTAATGAGGGTATCCGCACGGAAAGTCATGTGAAAATCACCCGATACCAGGTCGATATTGGTTTGCCGCCTGTCGCTAACCAGATGTAACAAAAGGTCTCCCAGAGTGTAAAAACCCCGTCCATCGTCTATGCGTACCCGTTCTATTCCAACATTTAACAGATAATTATCGGTTTTTTCTACAGCAGCATTTATTTTAACTCCCATAGCCAAAGACAAGTCCTCCCGGGAAAAATTCAATTCTTTCAAATTTGCATTTCCGATCTCTCCTTCTACTCCCAATACATAACGTTTATCCAGAGAATCGGCCTGGAAAGTAAGCTGTAATGTCAAATCCGGATCTTCACTTTTCAATTCTCCATTCAACTTCATCTGATTGATGTCAGCGTTCAGCCGGATCTCCCGGTAATTGTGCCTTTTGTATTCCAGATTCCCGATTTCTACGGCAAGGCGGCTTTCTGCTTTTTTCAAATCGATACCTTTCCCGGCCAACCGGATATCCGCCGTTACAGTTCCCAGAGAATCAGCCGGTAAAAAGGGGGCTATATCAAAGCTATCGGCCTGTATATGCAAATCGTATGCGGCCGCAGGAACAGAATAATAACCGGCTATCGTCAGACAACCATTATTCCGGCACAATTCCGCATGCGGATACAATTCTCCTTTTGAGGCGGAAACTTCCAGGTCAAGTTGAATATGGGAGGGAATTTCAAAATTTCCCTCTACCAGATTCTTTACAAAAGCGACATTCTCCAAATTCCCCTTTAATACAAGATCTCCGGATACATCCCGTATATTCTGTATGGACGTAAATTGTCCTTTTGCCTGCAAATCAAAACAGCCGGCTATCGAAGTTCTCAAACGCTTTAAACCGATCCGATCCTGAGAATAAGCAAATTCGGTCTGAATATTCAGTTTCTTATCAGCAATTTCCGCAGGTATATCCTTCCAGAATAGACGTATATCCTCCATTCCAACGGAAGCTTCCAATTTCACTTTCAAAGGAGACTGCCGGATGATCCCATCAAGGGGGGCTTCAGAAAAAGCATTCAGGCGGACAGAGCTGTAAGGGGTACGGATAGACACATTTCCGGCCTCCGTATAAGTAGAATCCAGATCTATACGGGCCTGCATCTGTTCTATCTGTCCTCCTTCTTTTCGGACCAGCTGCAACTGATTCAGATCTGCCCTTATTACAGTTCCCCGATTATAGACACTATCCAGTTGTACCCCGATATGGGTTAAATTCATTTCAAAATACTGTCCGGTACTTTCCGAAAGGGCAAAAGCATAATCTTTCACTTCAACACTCCCGGCTCTCACCGTCCACAGAGAAGTGGTATCCGATTCCGGCACTGGTTCAGGTTCCGGAACAGCAGCAGCCGACGTCTTTATACGACACACTCCCTCTGCAATCTCTACCCGCTGCACCACTACTTCCTGCTTTCCGATATCCACCTGCCCTTTTGTGATGCCGCCCTTTTCCACCCGGGCCGATAATAAGGGTAAAGTCAAGGTTTTCATATCGTAACTGACCCGGGACAATTCCACCTCATCCAGGTAAAATTTCCAATCAAAAGGTGCAGCATTTGCCGTATCTTTTTCTTCCGTCTCTTTCCCTCCCAATAAAGAAACGGCTCCTTCTGCCAACTTCAATTCCCGGACCTCTGCTTCTTTAGTTTTTAAATCAACCCGGTCTGCTTTCAAGTCCAGCGTATCCAAGCGGACGGACAGTCTCATCCCGGTAGTATCATTTTGCAGCCGGAACTTCACCCGATTGAGTACCAATTCTTTTACAGCCAATTCTTTCCGGAAAATCCGCTTTATTCCGACATCTATATGAAGCTTCCCCACATAAGCAAAAGTATCTGCTACCGTTTTCCCGATATATACCTCTTCCAGCGTTAAGTCCAAAGGGAACCTCAGCGCCAGATTTCCGACTTCTACCTGCATATCTAATTTCTTTGCCGCGTAAGCTACCGCTTTATTTTTTACAAACCGTTGTACAGGAGGTAAATAAAGCAGAATTACCAACAACACCAGAAACAGGATGATTCCCAGAATCGTACGGAAGAAATATTTAAATACTTTTCTCATATTTTTGCATTCGCCCGAATATAACACAAATTATGTGAATCGGTACCGTAAATGTTAAAGAAATATCAAAAGTCAAAGGCGGAAAGGAAACAGCATATACTGTCGGACCCAGGCCTTTGACTTTCAATTTCAGCTTTCAATTTTACAGTTTACTATTTCGGTAATGTATTTTCCCAACCTGGATTTTGAGTAACCCCAAACCCGGAGTTGATTTCGGAAGCAGGTATAGGATAAACAAAAGCCGCTACATCAAAATCAGGATAACTTCCATTCGCAACACTGATAAGTTCTCCCGTGCGACGGACATCAAACCAGCGGAATCCCTCTTCAAAAAATTCCCTTCTCCTTTCCTCTGCGATAAAAGCCAGTATTTCCTGCGTAGTAGCAGGCAGATCCCCTACAGTTTCAATAGCTGTATTTCTTTTAGCCGTATACAACAATGCTTCCTGTGCTTTTCCGACATTTCCCTGATGAGCATAAGCTTCTGCCTGAATTAAATACATTTCTGAAACCCGGAATACCGGAATATTATTCACGACCTGAGAAGTCGGAATACCGTCAAATTTCCTGGGATGCCTTGTTCTCACATCGATTAATTTCAAACGGATATCCGTGGAAGCAAATAAGTTAACTACAGTATCCGTTAAACTGGCTCTGTAACTTCCATACAAAGTATTCAATGCATTGGCAGATAAATTATCATTTTCCGATTTAGAAATCGTCAGAATATCTTCGTCGCTGATAGCCGTAGATGACCACATTTTCAGGTAAGTTTCATTTGAAACAGGAGAAGCATCCCGGAGGATAACGGCAGAATCAGCAGCAATAACAGCCCGTCCATAGTTTTCCATAAACAGATTTACGCGGGCTTCCAGAGCATAAATTGCAGCCCGGTTCATATAAAACTGATTCAACAAAATCAAATCGTCCTCATTGTTCTGATTATAATTATCCACATAAGTATACCACCTGCCCGCTTCTTCTATATCCCTCAATATCTGATCGTAGGTTTGCGCTACCGTAGCCCTCTCTACCTGAGTAAACGGTTCTATCGGTTCATTATCCATCAACACAATTCCCAGCTGATTATTTGTTTCTCCGGCACGATAGGGCAAAGCAAAAATATTGACCAGAACATGTTCTGCCAAAGCCCGTAAAGCATAACACTGGGAAATATAAGACTGCAAACTAGCCGTTTCTTTTTCGGTAAGATGCATTTCCCGGGAGACAGTTAACAGTTTTTTGGCCCCCTGAATCGTACGGGTAGCTCTGTCTATCACCTGGTATCCTCCCTGCCATATATAATCCAGATTCTCATCCGTATCAGAAAAATTATACCGGTTTATGGACAAAAAATGTCCCGTAGAAGAACTGGCAATTGCATTATCAGCAGCCAGATCCCCTAAAGCGACCACGTTTCTTCCGTAAAAATAATAGTATCCCAATGCGTTATACATACCATTCAAGCCGTTTTGTACATCTTCCACCGTATTATAAGCGTCCTTTGCCGGAATATTCTGGAAATTATCCAAATCCAGAAAATTGTTACAGGAGCAGAACAATAATACGGGTAACCCGATCCAATATTTGATTTTATTTTTCATATGCAATTTTTTTAATTTCAACCGTCTTTCGGCCTATTTCTTCGATTCATTAAAAAGCAACAGTCACTCCGAACATAACATTACGGGGAGTAGGGTAATTCCACCATTGTATACCGTTAGCGCCAATTCCTGCCGGATCGAATCCCCTGAAATTTTTGGCACAGAATGTATACAGGTTATCTGCCGTCATAAAAACCCGGACAGTTCCCAGATGGGCCTGATCCGTAATGTGTTTCGGTAAGGTATACCCTAATGACATAGTCCGTATTTTTAAATAACGTCCATTCATCAGAAAACGGGTTGAAGCATTATTGGCGGAAGAACCATCCCCGAAAACAAAACGGGGTACGTCCGTTACATCCCCCGGTTTCTGCCAGCGATGATCGTAGACATAACGGGTCGTATTATCAAAACCGGAACCACCGATCTGTTCGTCATAACTCAAATTATCTCCGTAAATCTTCCCTCCTAAAGAATAATTCAACTGAAATGAAAAATCAATTCCTTTATAACTCATCCGGCTTATCAAGCTTCCCTGAAACTTCGGACTGGCTGTACCGACATACCGTTTTCCGGCCTCATTATAATTTTTTGTCACTTCATGCCCTTCTGTCCCTTTATACCATTGTGCTTCCCCGGTCTGAGGATCGACCCCTGCATATTTCTTCATTTTAAAAGTATAAATATCCTGGCCTTTTTCTACAATGGTTATCGAACCTTCAATCGGATCGTCCGTACTGAGTTTGAGAATTTTATTTTTATTGTGAGAACCTATCAGACTCAAGTCCCAGTCAAATCCATTCAATCGCAAAACTTTGGCACTAATCGTAAATTCAATTCCCTGATTTTCCAATTTTCCAATGTTTTTAGGTACAGTCGTCAAGCCGGTAGTCCTGGAAATAGGCACCAGAAAGACCATATCTTTGGTCCGATGGTAATAATAATCAAACTCTAACGTAATCCGGTCCAAAAAAGAAACATCCAAACCGACATTAAATTTATTGGTCTGTTCCCATTTCAGGTCCGGATTCCCTTGTTGTTCGTGAGCACTTCCGGGAAGCCCGTTATAGTTATAACCAAATCCAAACAGATTCCGGGAAGCATACCAACCGTGAGCATAATCTGCATCTCCGACATCCTGATTGCCGGAAGTACCGAAACTCGTCCGAACGGTCAGATTATTCATCCACGATCTAGTGAATTCCATAAAATCTTCCTCCGACAAACGGTAACGGGCTCCGACCGACCAGAAACCTGCCCAACGGTTATCTTCCCCGAAACGGGAGGAACCGTCAGCCCGGGCACTCATAGAAAAATAATATTTACTTCTGAAATCATACTGGCCGTTGAAAAAAAACGAAGCTACTGCATAGTCATTTTTACTTGTAGAAGCAGAGCTGGGCACCGCTGCATTTGCAACCTGATTCAAATTAAAAAGCGGATAATTGGAAGCCGCCAGATAGGACAAATTTTCCTTCGTCTTCTGAACTTCCTGACCGATCATCAGATTCAGATTGTGTTCTTCATTAAATGTCTTAATATAACTCAAAGTATTGGTAATACTCAATAATGTCCGGGCAGAAGAACCATGTTCTCCCATTCCTCTCATATCTTTTCCCTGAGGTTGTAAAAAAGACCAAAAACCGAATTCTTTCAAATCGTAATAATCAATACCCACACGGGAATTAAAAATTAAATCCTCTCTGAAATTAATTGTCACATAGGGACTGACCATAATACGGTATTGCTTTCCCTCACTTTTATCCCCGTATTTACTCCGCTGGGCAACGGGATTGTAACCATTTAAAGTATTGAAATTCCAATCCCCGTTCTCATCTTTGACAGGTATCAAAGGCGATTGCATATACGCCTGTGTGATAGGATCGGTAAAATAACCTCCTCCGGCTCCCATATTGGTTTTCGTATAGGAAAGGTTCAATGCAAACCCATAGCTTACTAATTTACTGGGCGATTGTGAAAAATTTACCCGCCCGGAATACCGTTCCAAATCTTTACTGATAACCAAAGCTTTATTGTTGAAATAATTAAAAGAAGTATAAAAACGCGGAGCAGTTTCTGTCGTACCTCCGCCCTGCAGATCCAGATTATATTCCTGTACAAATCCCACCCGGGTCACTTCATCCAGCCAATTGGTACGGGTACTGCCATCCGTTTCCAAATAGGCATACATCATCTCTTTCATTCCTTCCGGAGTATAAGGGAAATATCCACCGAACAGAACATCATTGTAATAAGCGGCATTTCCATCTTCTCCATACAGATCATAATCATTCAGCAAACCTTCCACCTGTATTTCGGTATATCTGTCAGCATTCAGTGGTCTGTAACTTTTCGGGATACTCGGTTTCATTTCCATACCGAGTTTTACTGTCAGATTTGCCTGCAATTTCCCGGTTTTTCCTTTTTTCGTGGTGATGACAATCACCCCGTTTGCTGCCCGGGCCCCATATATAGAAGTAGCCGTAGCATCTTTCAATACAGTCATGGATTCTATATCGGAAGGGCTCAGGGTAGATAAAGGGGACAAAGACTGTTCCTCAGAAGAACGGATTCCCATTGTACCAGCAGTAACCGGCACCCCATCAATAACATATAAAGGCTGTGTGCCGGAATTCAGAGAATTACGTCCCCGGATAAAAATAGTAGCGGGGGCACCCGGTTGTCCGGAAGATACATTCATCTGCAAACCCGGTACTGTTCCTTCCAGTGCTTTAATTGGGTTGGCATCGGTTTTATCTACAATATCCTGTGTTCCTACCGTAGTGGCAGCACCGGTAAATGCTTTCCTGCGGGTAACCCCATAGCCGGTTACAATAACTTCATCCAGACTTTGAGCATCATTTTCCAAAGCCACATTGATTATACTTTTATTACCGACTGTATAGTTTTCCGTTTTCATACCTACAAAAGAGAAAACGAGCACATCTGCAGGAGATGCTTCTATAGAATAACGTCCCTGCAAATCAGTTGCCGTCCCTATCGTCGTCCCTTTAATGACAATAGACACTCCCGGCAATGGACTTCCATCGCTTTTATCTGTCACAATACCGCTGACAGTATGCATTTGTGCATTGCTCACCTGTAGACCAACTAAAAACAGGAGAGTTAATAAACCAATTAATTTTCTCATAAATTTTAGTTTAGTTATAAAAAAACCGCTTATGCAACTTTTTTTGAATTGTTTAACGAATACTAAGATTAGCGGTTTCAATAAATCTTAATTTTAACAAATAAAAAAGGCTGTCGAACTTACTCTTCAACAGCCTTTTATTCTTTACGGAAAGATTCGCTTATGCTTCAATCACTGATTTCGATAATCTTATTTTTAATGGCATACATCACTAAAGCGGCAGTATTGCGGCAACCGGTTTTACTCAGGAGATTGGCTCTATGTTTGTCAACAGTACGTTTACTGATAAACAGTTCATCCGCGATTTCCTGGTTTGATTTTCCTTTACAAACGTGATATAAAATTTCCATCTCCCGCTCTGATATTTCACTATCGGGACTTTCTGTTTCCGTCTTATTATTGTCCCGCATATTATTTAAAATACTGAACAGTAATTCTTCCGAGAAGAAATTTTCCCCTGCCGCCACTTTTTTAATAGCGGTAACCACATTTTCAATCCCTGTATTTTTCAACATAAAACCTTTCGCGCCAGCGTCAATCATTTTGTAGTAATACTGCTCATCCCCATACATAGACAAAACAATAATTTTCAAATCCGGATGAAGCCGCAAAGCCTCACGGGTAGCTTCAATGCCATTCATCCCGGGCATTTCAATGTCCATCAGCACCACATCACAATCTACCAGCGACAAACTTTCGATAAATTCTCTTCCATTGGAAGCCTCGTATATATGATGGACAAAATCCTGTGTCGACAACAATAACTTCAGTCCTTCCCGGAACAATTTATGATCGTCTACCAGATAAATTTTCAGCTTTTGCATAGTATATTTTAATATTAGCCTTTTCCGCTCTTGTCCTTTTTCTTCCCCAAATCAAAAATCGTAAATTTTATCTAATTCTCACACGAATTTCCCCTTAAAATCATTAAAAATTTATTTTTCCAGAGAATGTTCTCCCTTTCAATCAGTATTTATTCTCCTTCCCTCTTTTATTACAGGACAATATAGGCTTTTGCCTGCATCCCTTTTCCCCGTTCACTGATGATTTCAATGTCTCCGTTTCCGGATTTTAACCGGTATAAAATATTATCCAGTCCCATTCCGTATTGGGTAGCTTCCCGGCTGACATTAAAGCCAATTCCGTCGTCCCTGTAATCCAGGTAAATCGTCTTTTCTTTGAGTTGCAAATCAATCCGGACATTATGCGCCTCTGCATGTCGAAGGGTATTGTTAATCAACTCACATATCACCCGGTAGAGGATAACTTCTACATTATAAACAAAACGTCGCCCTCCAATATTGGTGGAAAAACGAATTTCAATCCCTTCTGCCGATCTCAGTCTTTTTATAAAAGATTCCACAGCATCTTTCAATCCGAAATTATTCAAAATATGCGGACTGATATTGGCAGAGATATCCCTGACACTTACGATCGCTTCGTCAACGGCTTGTTTAAGATTTTGCTTGATCTTTTCATTTACCTCCGGGGCAGCCTTGGCATCTAATCCGGAAAGTAACATCTTTACAACACTCAATAAAGGTCCCAGTCCGTCGTGCAACTCTTTGGCAAAGCGTTGCCTCTCCTTTTCTTCCGTACGAATTACTGCCGATAACACCTTATTTTCTGTTTCCCTCCGCATCTCATCCAAACGCTTCATAAACTGAAAAATTTTCCGGATATAAAACACGCCTACCAACAATACCAGCGAAATAATAAAAGTCAGCCATCTTTGAACAATAGCCAGTTCCTCTTCCAGTTCAGGATAAATGGTCGGGAAAAGATCCATAATGATCGAAATGACCATCAAAATAAAACCACTGGATATTAAAATCCAGGAAGCATTGAATTTGGTACGCTTAAACAAGCTTATTGCTATTCCGGCAGCCAGTACCTGAAATACCAAAGATATATAAACAACAACGGTGGAAAGCATATTCTATACAATAATAAACGTTCATTAAATCAAACCGGTCAGGAGAAACAACTGACTTCAACTAAAAGATAAAACCGCCGGAAAATTCATACGCCCCCACCAACTGTATTCCTGCTTAAAACGGATAACCAATAGCGATATTGAAAACGGTATGTTTTATCCATTTCCCATTATCGAACAATACGAAACGTTGTCCCTGCGGTTTCGCCGGATCCCTCATTTTTATCCCCCAATCAAAACGCAAAAGGAAAAAATTAGCATCCACTCTCAATCCTGATCCCGTCCCCAATGCAATCTGCCGCAGGAAATCTCCTCCCAGGACTGTACCTCTCCGGTTTTCATATTTCGTAATATTCCAAATATTTCCGGCATCCAGGAACAACGCACCTTCCAGTAACCAGAAAAGTTTAAAACGGTACTCTACATTAGCCTCCAGTTTAAAATCCCCCACATTATTGGGATAATTATCTTCAGCAACATAAGATCCCGGTCCCAGCGTCCTGGCTTGCCAGGCCCGGATTCCATTGGCTCCTCCTCCATAAAAAGCCTCTTCAAAAGGAAGCACTTTCATATTGCCGTAAGGATAGCCACATCCTAAAAATAAACGGTATACAATCGTATTCGCCCTGTTCAGATAATGATTAAAACGATATTCCCCGTCTGCTTTAATAAATTGGGCATATTGTACTCCTAACATCTCGTAATAGCGTTCTTCGTTCTTCCTGACCTGAGGAATGTTGAAGACCTGATCAATGGCCCACAAAAAATTCCCGGAAGTCTCCAAATTCCCCCGGAAATAATTGAAACTGCTTTGTCCGTTCAATTGCTGATTGGTGTAAACTGCTGAAAAATTAGCCGATAAAATCAGGTGGCTGGTATAAGCACTTTTTACATATTTGTTTTTCAAACCTGCAATAAAAGCACTGTCTACATTTCGCATCATCACATAATTCAAATCGATTAAATCGAAATTATAACGCCATTTTTTATCAGCCTTTCTCCACAAATATCCGAATTTGGCACTGGCAATGCGTCTGTCGTAAAAAGGAGTGTGTTCGTAACTAAAGGATAGAGATACCGAAGTTTTAGGAGCATAATTCCTCCGGAAATCGTGTAAACGGAAAACAGGCATCCAAAACTGAGGAGTTACCAGGCGCATCTCTACCCCCAACTCCTTCGTACTAAATATCTTATTCTCATTAAATTGTTCTTTTTTTAAAGCTCCCCATACGCTCAAGGAAAGATTCTCTCCGCTTTTAAACAGGTTCCGGTGATTATAGGTCAGATTTCCACCAACCCCTATATTTCCGGAATTATGAGTCCCCTCCAGAAAAATATTGTATGACTGCCTTTTCATAGGTGTCAACTGTATATCACATACCAAAATTTTCTCGTTGGCTGTTGTCGGTTTTTCCCGGAACACAATGTTGATAAACTTGAATAAATTTAAAGCCTGTAAACGGGAATAAGAATCCACAACCTTCTGTACATTATACAGTTCTCCCTCTCTGAATTGGATGGTTTCAATAATCAGTTTCGGTTTTATCTTCAGCCTATCCCGGTAAAGTATCCCATAGTTGCGTTCGATCGTAGCTGTATAGCTGGAATCTGCTCCCGACAAAAAAACCAAGGGATCATAATCAAAATTGATATTGATTTTTTCGATTCTGAATTTATGATAAGCTGTGGTATCGGTAGGATTATTTACAATACTAAGCAACAAACCGGCTTTATCCTGTTGCTGAGTCGTTGTGGTATCGGCATAATACTGAATAAAATTTTTCGAAAAATTGAAATATCCTCTTTCCCTCAGCATGCGGGTAATCCGCTCCCGCTCCGCTTCCAGTAATTCGACATCCAAAGGAGCGTCCTTCTGAATTTTTGTGCGGAAAGAATCCTGCAATACTTCCTGCATCAATTTTGCCGTATCAGCCAAATTATTATGCACATACTGATGGGTATCGGTAAAACTGAAATTTTCAATAGTCGTTACTTTCCCGGGGAAAACCTCGTATTCTACATAAGCTTTCTTTTTCTTAAAATAAACCGTATCCTGTACACTGGCATTGTAATATCCTTTATTATTCAAAAACAATTTTATCTGGGAAAGACTCCGGTCCGTTAAGAAATCGCTATAAATCACAGGAGCTTCTCCTATCGTCCGTAACCACTTATTAAAACGTTTTTTCTCGTTTTTTCCACTCAGATTATACAATCCCAAATGAAAACGGGCCACCCCCAGGATGCGGGTATTGGGCTTCTGACGGATATTCTTTTTTATATCCGATTTCTTAATTTCTTTACTGTCTGTTTTTATTATGACCTTATTCAGTAAATACTCATGGTCTGCCACATATTTTGTCGGCGAACAAGAGTAGAAGAAAAAAAACGACAGAAAAATAAGTAATATCTTATATCCGGGACACTTCTCCAACTATCAAAAATGTTATTATTTTTGTATTCAAATTACACTTTGCCCTGTTTTATAATTTTAGATGCGGGAACTGTCCCGGCACCTGAAGGTTAAAACCCAATTTTACAGCATGCTAAGCAAACACGTAACAAAAATAGTCCAAAGTCTTGAAAAAAAGAAATTCAGAGATAAATATAATCTCTTCAAAATTGAAGGAGATAAATTAGTACAAGAACTTCTTTTATCGGATTTTAAAATCGACACCCTTATAGCCTACCCGGAATGGATTGCCCGAAACCCTATTTCCTGCCATGTTCCGAAGGTTATCGAAGCGGATACACGTGAAATGGGATTTATTTCCAATTTTCAATCTCTTCCGGAAGTGGTTGCTCTCGCTGAAATTCCCGAATATACCTATTCAGGAGAAGAAGTCAAACAATCCCTTTCGTTAGTCCTCAATGGCATACAGGATCCGGGTAATCTGGGAACTATCGTAAGAGTAGCGGATTGGTTCGGTATCCGTCATATTTTTTGTGACACAGATTGTGCAAACATTTACAACCCGAAATGTGTACAGGCAAGCATGGGTGCCGTTTTTAGGGTAAAAACACATTATACAGAACTCATTCCTTTATTACAAACATTCAGCGCTCCTGATTTTCCTTGTTACGGTACCTTTCTGAACGGAGAAAACATATACAAAACCCGTTTAAACCCGCAAGGTTTTATCGTGATGGGAAACGAAGGAAACGGAATCCGGCCCGAGATCGAACAATTAATTCAATATAAACTCACCATCCCCAGTTTTGCACAGAGCTCCTATTCGACAGAATCCCTCAATGTAGGAGTGGCTACCGGTATCATCTTATCGGAATTTAAAAGAAATTCGGAATAGAGGATTTTTCAAGGTATGGCACGTTAATTGATAGATAAAATTTTATAAAAAATGAAATTAGTTTTTTGAACCCTTTCTTAAAACAGGATCAGACACTGTTTAATCAGACTAAAGACAAGAATATGAAAAAATGGATTATTTTATTTGCCCTTTGTTTTTGCAGTTATACAATGATGGCCCAATCTCCTTTTAATATCGGTATTCACGGCGGAGTATCGAACAATAAGATTAAGGTTAAGGAAGCAGCTTTGGGTATAAAAAACGGGACCAATACCGGTTATATGTTAGGAGTCTTTGCCCGTATTAACCTGGGCCCTATCTATGTGGAACCGGCTTTAAATTTTTCGCATAAAAAAGGAGAAGTAAAAAATGAAGTCAACAAAAGTTCCCTGAAATATAGCTCTTTCGATATTCCGGTAATGCTGGGCTTGCATATAGTAGACGTCCCGGCTTTAAAACTGAGGGCTTACTTGGGACCGGTAGCTTCTTTTACCGGAAAGCTGAAATGGGATAATAATGATTTCGGTGACAGGCTGGACAACCGGAAAGTAATGTGGAACGGAAAAGTCGGAGTCGGTGTAGATGTCTGGAAATTCACCTTTGATATCGATTTTGAAAAAGGATTTAAGAATTTCCAAAATAAAGACAATATAAAAGTCAAATCTCCCCGCTCATTCAATTTCACACTAGGACTTAAAATCATTTAATTTGCCTGAAAAAGGCTATGGATTAAAGGATTATCGCTTCATAGCAGAAGCGAATGAGCGGAACTTACGTTCCGCATTCTTCCCTTTTATCCGAACCGGAGGTTCATAATCAGCGAATCGGATGGCGAGCATTAAACCAGAAAGGAGGTAAAGGTAAATTTTTATAGCTTTCTATTCTTTCTTTGTATTGTATCCATCCTCCGTCTTGTTTTGCCTGAAAGGTTCGGGCTGCGTTCGTTATAGCGTAACGTTCAGCTTCCGCTGCAACGCCGATACTTCCTCCTTTTAGGTGCACAGAATGCACCTAACGTCGGCGGACAACCCGGCGTTGCGGCCGCTGTAGCTTCACACGCTATCACACTCACCTCCGCCAGACCTTTCAGGCAAAACAAGACTCCGGAGAAGCAGTCTGTGCCTTGAATAACCGGTATTCAGGGCGGTTTGTTCAGAACCGGAGGTCTGTTGTATTTGCCGGTCCTTGCGGGAACGAGCGTCTTTTCGTTTGAAGTCCGGAGTGTTAAAAAACGCCGGGTTGTTTGCCGACGTTAGGCAGGCAAAGCCTGACTAAAAGGAGGAAGTATCGGCGTTTTAACGCAGGACGAATTACGAAAAAGCGAGTGGAGTATCAGACCGGCAAATACAACAGACCGAAGGGAAAAGGCGACAAAAGAAATCTACTTATATTTTACATTAATCCTTATATCCAAGCCGGAAATTCATCAACAACAAGTCGGATAACAAACGTTAATCAATCATTCCGTACCGTTAATCCCCAAAAATCTCCCGGAACAGGAAAGGAGCTACTTCCGTAATATTTCCTTCCGCAACAGAATCATAGCTATTATTCCTAAGGGTCCAGGGCTCCTCCAATGCATACCAATCGATATCCTCCACTTCCTCTCCTTCCAAACGCCTTTCTAGTAAATCAAAATAAGCCTTCCAGCGGGGATAATAAAAATCCTTTAAAAGACCGGCCCATTCCCGATGAGAATAATCCCTCAAGCCTCCTTCATCAGCAGCCTTACGATTTCCCCAGGTCGTAATCTGTACCCGGGCATTCCATTCATAAAGCTGCTTCTCTGCTTCGGTCTCCCCTTTTGCCTTTGCTCTTGCCAGCCAAGTCCCCAGCCGAAATTCCGGACGCGTAGCTAAAAGGGAATCCTGCCAAAGAATCAATTGTAAAAACTCCCGACTCAAACTCCGGAAAGCCATTTTATCCTGTGCCCGGTAGGCTTCAGTAACTTTTTTCTGCAAAACATTTCCTTTATCGGCAATCGCCTGACGCATGATATCTGCCAAATCATATTCAAAATTATTATTCCCTTTATATTGCCCGCTCACCTCCAAAAAAAGTGCCGCTACTTTTCTGGTTTCTCCGGGAGCATAATACATTTCAGACGTCCCCCAAGAAGAAGCTCCGGAAATAGCCAATGCAGGGCGGGCACAGAAAACAGACTCCGTAGTTCCCTCCTGCACAACAGGACAATTATATACAGTTCTTCCCAATATCTGCCAAGCCTCCTGTAAACGGGGGTCATCTTTTCCGTAGCGGGCTTTTACATAGCCGCGCAACCATTCTTCTTTCGTAAAAGGAGTCTTCCGCCAAGGCAATTCCAGTAACAGTTCATACATAACCGGATTATTCTCAATACCTTCCATCGTCATCCCCACCCCTTTCAGGGAAGCTGCATCCGGATGACGGGAAGCCGCATAAAATCCATCCACCACCCGGTCCATCCGGCCATACATTCCAATATTCCCTCCAAAATTCAATAGCATACAATAAAGCCAGTCCTGTCCCTCAAATCCCTTCTCCCTATACCATACCGATTCCCGGTCCCCCCACATCGGACGGTTTTCACTGGATAAATCCAGAACCAGCACATCCCCCTGAGATAAAGAAGTGATGATCTCCTGACGGGGATTGGCCTGCCAGGCCTGCATCACCCATACAGCTTCAGGATTAGCCTCTTTCATAGCCTGCAATACAGATTGAGCAGCTAAAGTCAGGTTTACGCCCTGTATATTCCCTCCCTCGTGAAAAGGATCCATTCCGTAAAATTTCGCTTTCCCGAACCTCTTTTCCATCTCGGTATAATACAAACCTGCAATTCGCCTGAAGGCAGGATCTTCCGGTTGCAAAAAAGCCGGACGCTGATATCCGCACCATCCTCCCGGATCCTTTACTTCTATACCCAATTTCTCATGCGCATTATGAGGCAACATCCCGGCATATCCCGGAAATACCGGTTCGATCCCATATTCCCTCATCCGGTTCAGAATACGGTGCTGCAAATGCATTTGCTGCTGATACCAGCTCTCCGGGTTCGGTCCTCCCCAACCTTCCAAGTTATTCATATGCCACCAGGCTAAAAATCCCGGCCCGGCAATGAATTGTCCAATCTCTTCCTCCGTATACCCTAACTGCTGTAAAACATTATGCCATATCATTTCCATACCCGTCAAAGCCAAAGCCATATTAATCCCGTGAAGTGCCATCCAGTCCAATTCCTGTTCCCATCTTTCCCAGTCCCAAAAAGCCATCGAATAAGAATAAGTGCAGTAATTGAAGTCATACCGGTATTTCAAACCTGTTTCACGCCTTTCTTTTTCCTTTACAGGTGGTAAAACAGCAGGTAATTTCGCCTTCATACCATTCCAGGAAAGGTGAATTCCTGCATAATACTTCAAATACCAGTTAATACCGGTAGCAATACTCACATAATTATTTCCCCTTACGACCACTTTATCCCCGGCCTGATCCAACTCAAAAAAGTCAGACGGTCCTTCTATCCGCTCGATTTTAAATTTCTGCGCACTACCCGGTTCTATCCGTTCCAACAATTCATATATCGGAGAAGATTTCACCGATAAACAGATAAATATACATAAACCCAAACAAATCTTTTTCATTTTTCCTAACCTTCTAAAATCTCTATCTTACATTTCATATAACTTTTTTTCTGCCTGTCCCCTGAACGGGTACAGGATTTTTACCATTACGGATGTTTCCTGCCAGAACCTGTAACGATCCGGTATACATCAGATTTTTATATAAATATGCCGTTTATATAAAGCATATGCAATCACCCAATTCAGCATAACATAAAGCAGAGCATATACCAAAGAAGCAAAATAAGGCTCTAACCAGGAAGCCAAAACGACAAAATAAATCTGATCCTGAAACGTATAAGCTAAAATTATAGCCAGAATTTCCGACAATACATACATAAACAAAGGATTCACCCCAAAAGCCTCAAAAAAACGGCTTCCCTTTTTACACCCCTTTACATCTATCCAATAAACCAGTAAAGCTAAAACCTGAGACGCCAATCCGCAAGTAATCATGACATACGTAGGACTCCATATTTTTTTATTGACGGGACAAGCATAACTCAGCAAATACCCGGCAAACAAAAGCATCGTACCAAAAACAAACAGCTGACGGACCCGGATCTCGTTTTCCTTCACTTCCATCAACACTCTCCCCATACAAGCTCCCAGCAACACATGGGCAAAACAAGGCAAAGCACTCAATAATCCCTCCGGATCAAAAGCAATACGGCCCCCGCCCGGCAACCATTCTCCATACAGGTGTTTCACCCCGAATACGGCCCGGTCAACTACCGATATGATATTATCCTCCGAACGTGCAAAACCCTCTCCTACAGATAACAGGACAAAATAACCACTCAATATTAACAGGGCTGTGAGCAGATAATAACGCGGTCTTACCGCCAGACAGAGGATAGCCCCACCCAAATATGCGATTGCCAGTCTTTGTAATACCCCCAATATCCGGATATCCGCCACAGGAAAAATATTCTGTGTAAAACGTTCCCAAAAAGTAAACCCACCCTTTCCTATATTCATAAAAGTTCCGAACCACAAAGAAAACCAATTGATTCCCAAACCTACCAAAAAAATAAGAATTGCCCTCCTGAAAACTTTGATAAGTGCTCCTTCAGAAAAAAGAGAATCATACTTCCGTAAAGAAAAATACAGGGATACCCCCATGATAAACATGAAAAAAGGAAATACCAGATCGGTAGGGGTCAAGCCATTCCAGGAAGCATGACACAAAGGGGCATAAACAGCTGACCAAGAACCCGGATCGTTCACTAAAATCATTCCGGCTACCGTAATTCCCCTGAAGACATCTAATGCCAACAAACGATTTCCTGTTTTCATACCATACATTTTCTATCTTTAAAATCACTACCTGACCGCTGTAAAACACAAAAATGTTCAATATTATACAAAGAAAATTAAAAAGGGGGAAATTATATAGAAATAATAAATAAAAATACAATTTCATCTTATTTTTTTGGATTTTAGGAGATTTTGAGTTTTCTTTGCTGCATCAATTCAATCCGTAAGAAAGATTGTTTGAATTATAAAGAGGAGTTGAGAGACGGGCTCTGAGAAACTCCGACAACCTCAGTTATACTGAAAGGTGCCAAAACCCGTCCTGAAAAATCAGGAGTTATAATTTAAACCATGCAGAAGATGAGCGCAGACAAGAATTACTTCAACACATCAGAGACATTCCAGGAATTAAATTTCTCTTTTCTTTACAGCCTATCTATGTGTATGCGCTGCATGCGCTGATTTTATCTTATCCACACAACAGAACGGCTCCCGGGGAGCTATTTGAAAAGACCTCTATGCAAAAACAGAAGGGAGTTTCTGCTTTTCATCAGGTATTTTCAATGTAAAATTTATTACCTGAACTTATAACAGCAATATCATTATGGCGAAGTCGTACGCAGAAATCAACGAAAAAATTAAAAATGGGAAAGCCGTAGTATTAACAGCCGAAGAAATTTCCGAATTATCCAAATCCCTGTCCCCAAAAGAAATAGCAGCAAAAGTAGATGTTGTCACCACGGGGACTTTCGGAGCAATGTGTTCTTCCGGCGCTTTTATCAATTTCGGACATGCCGATCCTCCCATTCGCATGGAAAAAATCGAATTAAACGGAGTAAGAGTCAGTGGAGGATTGGCAGCAGTAGACACTTATATCGGGGCCACAGATTGCAATCCGGAGCGTCCTGCTTACGGAGGAGCCCATTTGATACAGGAATTAATCGAAGGCAAAGATATCACACTGGAAGCCTGGGGCAAAGGAACCGATTGTTATCCCCGTAAACACATAAAAACAATCATCAACCGGGAAACGATCAATGAAGCCATTCTGTATAATCCCCGGAATGCCTATCAAAACTATAACGTCGCAACCAACACCACCGACCAGATTAAATATACGTATATGGGTACCCTTCTCCCGCGGATGAGGAATGCTTCTTATAGTACAGCAGGAGAACTTTCCCCTCTGCTCAACGACCCGGAATGCCGTACAATCGGATTAGGAACCCGTATCTTCCTCTGTGGAACAGAAGGTTATGTCAGCTGGAACGGTACACAGTTTCACACGGGCAAGGAAACAAATGCTTTTGGTATTCCGACTAGCAATGCCCGTACAATAGCCGTTATCGGAGATTTAAAAAATATGAGTGCAGATTTTCTGCGGGCGGCTTACTACGAAAAATACGGAGTCAGTATGTTCGTAGGCATCGGCATCCCCATTCCTATCCTGGACGAAGATATGGCAAGCCGCGTATCGATCCGCAACGAACAGATCGAAACCACTGTCGTTGACTATGGAAATGGAAACCAGATCCTAGGAAAAACCAACTATGCAGCTTTGCACAGCGGTGAAATTGAAATCAACGGACACAAAGTCAGAACAGCTCCGGTTGCCAGTTTGGCAAAAGCCCGGGAAATAGCCGGTATCTTAAAAAGCTGGATACAACAAGGCCGTTTCCTGCTCTCGGAACCCGTCCGGCCCATGCCCATTGGTACAAATCTGAAATCCTTGCAAGAAATAAAAAAGGAAGACTAAAATTCCAAGCAAAGAAAAAACAATCTGTCAAATTGTAATCTTTATAGATCATGATAAAAAAATTAGTATTATCCTTTCCGGTAGATGCTACCGACCGTTCCCTGACCTACGATCTGGTGAAATTATACGATATCCGCATCAACATTTTAAAAGCCGAAATAGAAGCCGGAAAATCAGGAAAACTGTTAGTGGAACTGGAAGCTGACGATCCCCAGCTGGAAAAAGGAATTTCTTATCTTTGGGAAAACGGCGTCAGTGTGAGCCCGCTGTCCAGTAAAATATCCTATGACGAATCCCGCTGCATCAATTGCGGGAACTGCGTCTCAGCCTGTTTCTCCCATGCACTGACCATTGGAGCTCCGGACTGGACATTAAAATTCAATCCTGAAAAATGTATCGTATGCAAACTTTGCCTGAAATCCTGCCCGCAGAAATTATTCCGGATAGAATTTGCCGAAGGCATTTAAAGTCTTACAGGAAACAGAGGAAATCGAACAATCGTAAATAGCTTATTATGCAAAAAGCAAATGAGAAAGATTATAGGTATAAAATGAAAAACAATTTACTAAAAATTTTATAATTTTAGGAATCCTATTCAACTCAAAAAATAAATAAGCTATGGAATATAAAATCAGGACATACCGCGAACATTTCAGAGAAGGCCGCTGGATGAACTTTATTGTAAAATGTAAAGATTCCGATCTCTGGATCGGAGTGGATAAAGCTTCTTATCAACCTGAAATGCCTCAGTTTTGTAGTGTTTTACTACAAGAATTACGAAACATTATGGAAGCCTATCTCCAAAAAGATCCCTGCTATTTGACCTCTCTGGTTCCATATCATGCAAAGCCGGAAGCTCCTGAAATATTCCGGAAAATGTCGGAAGTCTCCCAGAAGACACATATCGGACCGATGAGCGCCGTAGCCGGAGCTGTAGCCGAATACATGGTACATGCTTTGAAAAAAGAATTTGGCATAAAAGAAGTAATCGTAGAAAACGGAGGGGATATTTACGCAGATATCATAGAAGACATGGACGTATCTGTATTTGCCGGAAGTTCTCCACTTTCCGAAAAAGTCGGCTTACACATCAACGCTTCCCAGGCCCCTTTAGGTATCTGTACTTCTTCCGGAACGGTAGGCCCCTCCCTGAGTTTTGGGAAAGCCGATGCCGTTATGATTATCTGCCGGGACGTATTACTGGCCGACAGCTATGCCACGGCCTTTGCCAATTTTGTCCGGAAAGCCGAAGATATTAATCCGGTACTGGAAAAAATCGGAAAGATTAATGAGATTATGGCTGCCTTACTGATTAAAGACGATAAGATGGGAGTCATCGGTAAGTTTGAACTGAAATTTTTTAACTAAACTTTATACTGTCCGGGAAATCACCGCTAATAAATTTACCTGCCGGTAAAAAGAAACGGCATCAGAGGGAATTCGAGAGGACCGCTACAGTATAAATACATTTTAAAGTCTGAGAACCATCTTTCTATCCGGCTTTATAAACGTTTTATATTTTAAATAAATGCTGAAAAATTTATTAGAGGAAAAAATACTTATCCTGGACGGTGCTATGGGCACTGCTATACAACAATACCAGCTAACTGAAAGAGATTTCAGAGGAAAGGAATTTGCAGCTCATCCGGTCAACCTGAAAGGGAATAATGACATCTTAACCCTGACCTGCCCGGATATTATCGCACGGATTCATCAAACTTATATTGATGCCGGAGCCGATATTATAGAAACAAATACATTCAATTCAAATGCTGTATCGCAAGCGGACTATGAATGTGCAGAATACGTCTACCGCCTGAATTATGAAGGGGCACGGCTGGCACGGCAAATGGCGGATAAAGCCGGACGGACGATATATGTGGCCGGAAGTATCGGTCCTACGTCCAAAACCCTTTCCCTCTCCCCGGATGTTAACCGTCCGGAATACCGGTCCATTGATTTCGATAGCCTAACTGCCACTTACGAACAACAAGTATGCGGATTAATTGAAGGGGGAGCGGATATTTTACTTGTAGAAACGGTTTTCGACGGCTTGAATGCAAAAGCGGCCTTGTATGCGATCGACAAAGTACAGACCGGAAAAGCAAGTCGTTTACCGGTAATGGTATCTGCTACAATCAACGACAAGAGCGGACGAACCCTTACCGGACAATCTTTGAAGGCATTGTATACAGCTCTTTCCCATTATCCTTTATTGAGTTTCGGTTTAAACTGTTCTTTCGGAGCAAAAGATTTACTGCCTTTTGTAGAACAACTCCATAAATTTCTGCCTTGCGGGTTGAGTCTTTATCCCAATGCAGGACTTCCGAACGAGATGGGGGAATATGACGAATCGCCCGGATATACGGCATCCCTACTCAAGTCAATCGCTCAAAAAGGCTGGTTAAATATAGCCGGGGGATGTTGCGGAACAACACCTGCCCACATCCGGGCGATTCGGGAAGCCTTACAAGGACTTCCCCCCAGGATTCCGGTTTCTGCTTCCCCTCAACTGGTTGTAAGCGGCCTGGACAGCATTGTTATCAACAAAACCCTCAACAACTTTGTCAATATAGGTGAACGCACCAATGT
>ERZ1673753.73-NODE-73-length-141612-cov-8.780816_pt1 | contig 141612 bp, 109 predicted proteins | sample MGYA00580201_ERZ1673753 | MGnify/ENA primary metagenome ERZ1673753 (study PRJEB41218, sample SAMN15661747) | gut metagenome | host: Homo sapiens | place: Canada: London | collected 2015-08-20/2019-03-30 | study: EMG produced TPA metagenomics assembly of... | reverse complement strand
AATCAAATATCCGATTCTACAAGGGGGTATTTTGCCTTTTTGGACACCCTCTTTTATTGAAAATCCAGAAAGTAAACTAAAACCGTCCGGTCTAACCGGATGCTCTATGCTGTAGAAGAACGACGGTAGCTTTCGGGGGAACTACCCGAAACACGACTGAAATATTTGGAAAAAAGTGATTGTTCATTAAACCCTAATTCGTAGGCTATTTCCTTAATGGCCATTGGTGAATTACGCAACAGAATCTGTGCTTCGAGCACAATGTATTCCTCTATCCACCGTGCGGCACTGCGTCCGCTCACCAGTCGGATTACAGTAGTAAGATGGCGGGGTGTCAGTGAAAGTTCGCCGGCATAAAATGATACGCGCCGTTGCTTACGGTAATGGGTGTGTAGCAAATCGAGGAAATCATAAAAGATCTTCTCACTGTGCGACGCGGGAGTGGCAGTGTCTTCCAGCCGCCGACAGATATTACGTACTTGACAGAACATACCCAGGATGAGCGGATAAAGAGTATCTGCGGAATCTCTCAAACCAGGAGCATCGGCGCAAAGACATAGGAGCTCGTAGAAGCGAGTCAACCGCCCGTGCTCATCATCATTGACGGCAATGAAAGCATCACGTATCGCAATCTTTCCCAAGGTACGTTCTGCTAAAACAAGCTGCCTCCAAAAAGATTTGGAAAGCAACAGCCCCACACATCGGAAGCCGGGGCTACGACTTACAATACGACAGGCACAGGGGGCGATGAAACACAACAGGTGTTCACGGTTGAAGCGATAGGACTGTAAGTTGATATCCAATTGCATTTCTCCATCCAGACACAAAAAAAGACAGGGTATGTCTATCTTTACCGGATTATCGTGTGTGCCGAAAAGGTCATTTTCGCGCCAAATCACGAAAGGAGTCACCTCTTTACCCAACTGCAAACGTTGAAGTAATTTATCGAATGTAAATATAGGCTGAATCATACAAATAAACATGCAAATAGGGTCAATAAACTATTTAATCCTCAATAATCGTACGAATATACAAATGAAATACAGAAAAGCACATTTACAAGCGTGAAAAATCTCCGTTACTTTGTATCGAAATCAAATCAGATGACAATGAACAAAAAGTTATTGACTATGGCGCTCTCACTGACGGTTATTCCGTCAGTTCTTTTGGCGCAGAAATCGGCTACGGAACACACTATCCGTGCCAACGAAGCTGTAAAGACGGAACTGAATTTCAACGACCGTCAGGATTATGAAGATGCCAACCGGGGCTTTATCGCAAGTATCGATGGAAACGCTGTACTGGACAAAGAAGGCAAAGTTTCTTATTCTGTGGAAGAATGGGATTTTCTGAAGAGCAATACTCCTCAGACAGCCAACCCGAGTCTGTGGAGACAGTCGCAACTCAACCGCATAAACGGACTGTTTGAAGTGATACCCGACAAACTTTACCAGGTGAGAGGATTCGACATAGCCAACATGACTTTCATCCGTTCTGACAATGGTTGGATTATCATTGACGTGACGACTACAGATGCCGCTGCCAAGGCGGGCTATGACCTCATTAAGAAGCATGTGGCAGACCTACCTGTACAAGGCGTAATTTTCACCCACCCTCATGGCGACCATTACGGAGGTATCGCTGCGGTGAAGGAGGCTTCATCTAAAAAGGATTTCGACATCATCGCTCCCAAAGGCTTCATGGCCTCGGCACAAAACGAAAACGTGCTGGCCGGAGTGGCTATGACCCGCCGTGCCACTTATATGTATGGTTTGCAATTGCAACCGGGTGAAAAAGGTACATTGGGTTGTGGTCTGGGACAGCGTATGTCAACGGGTAGCAAAGGTATCGCCCGCCCTACCATTGAAATAGCAAACACCGGAGAGAAACATACCATTGACGGCGTGGAGATGGAGTTTGTCTATGTACTTGACACAGAAGCTCCCGTGGAAATCATGATTTGGCTTCCGCAATTGAAAGCCTTCTGTACGGCAGAAGATATGACGCACAACATGCATAATCTGCAAACGTTGCGTGGTGCGAAAGTGCGCAACGGACTGCTGTGGAGTAAGGCGGTGGATACGGCTATCGAACGTTACGGAGACCAGGTGGAGGTGTCATTCTCCACCCATCACTGGCCCACTTGGGGCAATGAACGCATCGTGAACTACTGGGAAGCTCAACGTGATATGTATCGCTATCTGCACGACCAGACCCTGCATTTGGCTAACCGTGGGCTGACTCCTGATGAAATTGCCGAAGAGATGAAACTCCCCGCTTCGCTGGCATCGCAGTTCAACTGCCGTGGCTACTACGGTACGCTGAGCCACAACGTCAAGGCGCAGTATGACCTTTACTTCGGCTGGTTCGATGGCAATCCGGCACATCTTAACCCGCTGCCCCCTTCGGAATTGGGTGCCAAGTATGTAGAAGCTATAGGTGGTGCAGATAAAGTGCTCGAAGTGGCCAAGGCCTCGTATGCCAAAGGTGAATACCGCTGGGTAGCTACGCTACTGGATAATCTCGTTTTTGCCGAACCCGAAAACAAAGAAGCACGCCAGTTGTTGGCCGACACATATTCCCAATTAGGCTATCAGGCGGAAAGCGGTCCGTGGCGTAACTTCTACTTGACTGGGGCTCAAGATTTATTCAAGAAGAATGTGCCTTACACATCAAAACTCATCAATGACGGTGTATTGTCCCAGATGGATATGGGCACTTTGCTCGACTACTGCGCCATCCAGTTGAACGGGGAGAAAGCTGGCGGAAAGGAAGCTGTTATCAACATTAACTTCACAGATACGAAAGAGAAGGTGATGCTGATGCTCAATAATGGGGTGTTGAATCACCGCCTTGGCAGCCAGGATAAAAAAGCTGACCTGACCATGGAGATTGCGAAAATGGATTTCGTCAAACTGTTCTTCGGCAGAACGGATTTACAAACTTTGCATAAGACGAACAAGGTGAAAACTACCGGAGACACCAAAGCTATAGATATTATCCGTAGTGCCTGCGAACCGGCAGATCCTAACTTCAACATTGTGTTGCCGTAAACAGGAACAATATATTGATTTTTAACATGGCGGGTACATAGATGTGTATCCGCCTTTTTCGTATCATCGCATGTGACTAAGTTTGCATCAGCAGACATAGCAAATTTGTTCTCCTGTCTCCTCCCTCAAAATGATCAAAAGCCACTAATAGAAGGATCTGGTACAAAACTATGTACTTCTTTCGATTTCAAACACTTTGCATTATTTTCTCCAAAGCCATCTGTATGTGAGCGAGTTTTCGTATATTTGTTCTCTAATTGATGATTATAACTGAAGATAAAGTTCCTGCCGTCGATTGAATTTATTATTGGGTCGGTGAGAATGGGGAATACGATTTTATTTATACTAAGCTAAACGAACAAATTCGTTTGTTTTTCGTTTTGCTATCGAACTGTGTTTTATTATGGTCGAGATAAAAAAAGGGCATCTGTTGAAAGCTGTACTCTTCGATATGGACGGCGTATTATTCGATTCGATGAAGAATCATACGTTAGCTTGGTATAGAGCTTTGTCTTCCCGGAAGATCCCTTGTGAAAGAGATGAATTTTATCAATATGAGGGAGCTACAGCCGAATGGACAATTAATTTGATTTTTGAGCGGACCTATCATCGGCAAGCGACTAAACAGGAGATTGAAGAACTATATACCTTAAAAAGTAAATATTTTAATGAGTTGCCTGAGGCCAGGCCTATGCCAGGGGCCAAAGAGGTTTTGAAGATCGTCCGGGAGCACGGTTTATTGCCCGTTGTCGTTACCGGTTCCGGTCAACAATCGTTGTTAAAACGGTTGACCGAAGAATATGCCGGTTTTGTCGATGCTTCGACTTTGGTGACTGCTTTCGATGTCGAGCATGGTAAACCCCATCCGGAACCTTACCTGAAAGGCCTGAAAAAAGCACATGCTATGCCCGACGAAGCTTTCATTATAGAAAATGCACCTTTGGGGGTAAAAGCCGGTGTAGCGGCTGGAGTTTTCACTATCGCCGTGAATACAGGGCCTATTCCTGAAAAACAATTGCAAGAGGCCGGAGCTGACTTGATCTATCCGGATATGTCGGCTTTACAAAAGTATTTGCCGCAACTATTGGCCGGACATCATAACCGGGCCTGAATTTTCCGGATTGCTAATCTATCGTATATCCAGAGAAATAGGTTTGAACAAAACCCATTGCCAATATAACCACCCATATCCCGGAAGGATTGCATTTCTCCCAGAATAAATGAGTTAATTCTTGACCCGATAGCTGGAATTGCCGGGCTACTTCTTCAAAATAAGCATTGTTCGAAAGCTGATCCGATAGTTGTAAGCCCTTCTCTGCTACTAGTTTCCGCGCCATAACTACTTTATCCGACATTTGCTGATAGACGCCTCCGGAAATAATACCGGCAAACACCTTTCCTAGAAACACTGGTATAAAAGAAGGTGTTTATATACATGTTTACCTTAAACGCAGATATATTTTTTCTTTCTATTCCGATTTCGGGTTTTATACCGTCAGACCGGGTCGTCTGGAACGGTCCGCTAAGGCTTTCTTTCTCTGACCGGCGGAACTCCTCACTCCGTTCGTCAGTGATAGAAAAAGCCAGTGTAAAGGCATGGGGACTGAACGTTACTTACGGCTTCAAGAAACCAAAGAAAAATCGGGCTTTGTCCATGCCTTTTCAAAGTTATAAATTATCGAATTATTAATTAATGTACAAATGTACGACTGAATAATTCTACTATAAATCGGGACATTGCTGCAAAATGGATTGCATAATGACAGCTGCAGCCTCGGCATCGGCCAGGGCATGATGATGATTTTTCAGGTCATATCCGCAAAAGGAAGAAACGGTATGCAACTGATAATTTTCCAGTCCTTTAAATAATTTCCGGGAAAGGCGGTAGGTACAGTAAAAGGAGTAACCGGGATAATCCATTTCGTAAAGCCGAAAGACAGCTTTCAGGCATCCCTCGTCGAACATGCTATTGTGAGCCACCAAAGGTATCCCTTCAATCATCGGAGCAATTTCCCGCCATACCGTAGGAAAAGCCAGAGCTTCCTCGGTATCCTCCCGACTCAAACCGTGAATAGCTGTATTACGCCGGGAATAAAAATTCGGTGCAGGATGAATCAGACTGTAAAACCGGTCTTCGATCACCCCCCGGTTCATCACGACGATCCCCACCGAACAAACACTGGTCTGCTGCCAATTGGCTGTCTCGAAATCTATTGCAGCAAATTTCTCCATTTTTACTTCAGCATTTATTTAGACAAAAATACATCATTAAAGCTTAAGATTTTCAAAACCCAGGCAACTGCATGACTACTGTGGGTATCAGTAACAGAAAACCCAGGACGACAAACAACAGGAGGATTTTGGCAAACCATTTTACCCACACCTCATAGGGAATGCGGGCGATTCCCAAAGCACCGATCAATACGGCGGAGGTGGGCGTGATCATATTGGTAAAGCCATCACCGAACTGGAAAGCCATCACTGTAGCCTGCCGGGAAATACCGATGACATCCGAGAAGGGAGCCATAATCGGCATCGTCAAAGCAGCTTTGGCCGATCCCGAAGGGATGATGATATTGATCAGCGTCTGAATTACATACATCGCACCAACCGAAGCCACTCTTCCGGCCTCGTTCATCAGAGAAGCCAAGGCATGTAATATAGGATCGATAATACGCCCGTCCTGCAAAATCTGGATGATTCCTCCGGCCAGTCCGACCACAATAGCCGCCGATAAGATATCTTTAGCTCCTTCGAGAAACAATTTGATGATGCTGTCGGTATCTTTGCCCGCAGCATACCCCGTCAACACTCCCATCGCCAGAAAAATCGCCGAAATTTCGGGCAGATACCAACCATGCCCCATCACTCCGATCACCAGAAAAATGACCGTAAAAGCCAGGATAGAAAGGATAAAAAAATGGAAAGATTTCCGTAGCCCCAACCATCCGAACAAAGCGAACAAAACCGTACCGACCGGTACAGCATAAAAAGTGACCGAAGCATTCCCCAAACTAAAAGTAGTAACCGGATAAACGACAGCAAAAATAATCAGAGACACGAGAATCAATCCATACACGATATAAGAAGCCACCGGGATCGTATAAGCAACCTCTTCGCCACTTTCGGTACGGCGATTCCGCCAATATTCGTCGGCCCGATACATCGGGGAAAGGGTCGGATTGCGTTTCACCCGGGCCGCATAGATCAACACACAGGCAACTAAAATCACGGTGAGCAAAAACCAGCAAAACAAGCGGTATTCAAAACCGGAAAACAAAGGTAAACCGGAAAGTCCCTGAGCGATACCGATGGTAAACGGATTCAGGATCGCTCCGGCAAATCCCACGTGGGCCGCAACATAGACCATACACAATCCGGTAATCGAATCATACCCCATCGAAATAGCCAAAGGTACAATGATAATCACAAAAGCCAGCGTTTCTTCGCTCATACCGAAAACAGCCCCGAACATACTGAACAAGAAGATAATCATAGCGATCACCAGATTGTTCACCCCGATCCGCTTCATAAAACGATGCCGTTCCAATCCCTGCGTAAAACGCAAAAAAGAAAAAATCCCGACATCGATCGCCCGGCTATTGTTCATAATCTGAAAAGCCCCGCCGATAATCAGTAAAAAGGCTATGATTCCGGCCTGCTTCTCAAATCCTTGCAACAAAGCGGAAAATACCTGCCAGGTCTGTGGAACCGATTCCACCGCATGATAAGAATTATCGACAATCACCGACCGGGTCGTTCCGTTGACCTCGACGGTATGGCGACTATACTCTCCCGCCGGAATAATCCAGGACAAGACGGCACAAAGCAGAATAATCGAAAAAATAATCGTATAAGTATGAGGAATCTTTTTCAGCATAGCACATTAAATAATTAAACTTTTACGACACGCATACGGTGAGGGAACAAAGGTATATATATTTTTTTATTGATCTATGTTTTATTCTACACATCGCGGGAAAAATCGGTTAGACGATTAACAATCCGGGGAACAGTTTTTGTCGTACAACAAATTATTGCGAAATTTGCAATTCCAGAGACATCCTGGGCATAGGCACTTTCGTCCGACAAAAAACGAGTTAGAAATGTATACAGCAATCAGAAAAATCATTGAAGCAGCCTGGGAGAACCGGGAATTATTGAAGAAAGAAGAGACCCGGTCGGCTATCGATCAGGTAATCGGGTTACTGGACAAAGGGAAATTGCGCACGGCTACTCCAACCGACGAAGGTTGGCAAGTGAACGAATGGGTAAAAAAAGCGGTTATCTTATATTTTCCAACCCAACCCATGTCGACCATGACCACGGGACCATTCGAGTATCACGATAAGATCCGGCTCAAACAAGATTATGCAGAATTAGGAGTACGGGTAGTTCCTCCGGCTGCCGCCCGCTATGGAGCCTATGTCGCCCCGGGAGTGGTGATGATGCCTTCCTATGTCAATATCGGTGCTTATGTCGATTCGGGAACGATGGTAGACACCTGGGCGACTGTCGGTTCGTGTGCCCAGATCGGGAAAAATGTACATCTCAGCGGAGGAGTCGGAATCGGAGGAGTATTGGAACCGGTACAAGCTGCACCGGTCATTATCGAGGACAACTGCTTCATCGGTTCGCGTTGTATTATTGTGGAAGGTGCCCATCTGGAAGAAGAAGTCGTGCTGGGTGCGAATACGGTAATCACCGCCTCGACCAGGATCATCGACGTCACGGGAAATGAACCGATAGAATACCAGGGTTATGTGCCGGCCCGGTCCGTCGTGATCCCCGGTTCCCGAAAAAAACAATTTCCTGCCGGCGAATACGAAGTGCCTTGTGCGCTGATCATCGGAAAAAGAAAAGCATCTACCGACCTGAAAACCTCGTTGAACAGTGCATTACGGGAATTCGACGTGCCGGTATAAGAGATATAAAACAGATTCAGATTATTAAGATTAGAAATATATGGAGAAAATTAAAGCAGCCGTTATCGGATACGGCAATATCGGGAGATATGTAATAGAAGCTCTTCAAGTTGCTCCCGATTTCGAGATCGTGGGTGTTGTGCGCCGGAATGCCGCCGATGTACCGGCAGAATTGGACAAATACAAAGTAGTAAGCCATCTGCAGGATTTGGAAGGGGTTCAGGTAGCTATTTTATGTAACCCGACCCGCAGCGTGGAACACTATGCAACCGAAGCCCTCCGGCTAGGTATCAATACGGTAGACAGTTTCGACATACACACTCAAACCGTCGATTTACACCGCACTTTGGGAGAAGTGGCCCGCAAACACCATGCAGTGTCCATTATGTCGGCCGGCTGGGACCCGGGGACGGATTCCGTAATACGCGCATTATTGGAAGCCTGTGCACCCAAGGGGTTGACTTATACCAACTTCGGTCCGGGCATGAGTATGGGACATACAGTAGCCGTTAAAGCAATCGAAGGAGTAAAGGCCGCCCTGTCTATGACTATCCCCACGGGAACCGGGATTCATCGCAGAATGGTATATATCGAACTTCAGGAAGGATATCCCTTCGGTGAAGTTGCACAAAAGATCAAAAACGATCCCTATTTCGCCCATGACGAAACCCACGTGATGCAGGTGGAAAACGTAGACACATTGCTCGACATGGGGCACGGCGTGAACCTCACCCGGAAAGGGGTATCCGGTAAAACGCAAAACCAGTTGTTTGAATTCAACATGCACATCAACAACCCGGCCCTGACGGCACAAATCATGGTATCGGCCGCCCGTGCCACCATACGCCAGCAACCGGGCTGCTACTCTCTCATCGAAATTCCAATGATCGATATGCTTTACGGCGACCGGGAAGAACTTATCAGGCATCTAGTATAAAAAGATGCCTGATACCTTTCCCCGGAATATTTGGCAATGAATCGGAATCTAAATCCGCAAAGACAATCAAGGCAGATGCTCGAGTCTGCTTTTCAGCAGGTCACCCGATGAAGGACGGGCTGTTTTATAATCCAGCAATGTCCCGTCTTTTCCATAGAGCAGGAAATGGGGAATGCCTTTGACATTCATCATATCGGCGAAAGCCTCGTCGCGGACGAGCCATTGATTTCCGTGCATATGGAGCTGTTCCATTTGCTTTTCCCAGTTTTCGCGTTTGGTATCCAAAGAAATGCTGACAAATACAATGTCCCGACGGTTCAAATCCTTTTCCAATTTCTGGAGGTGGGGGACTTCCGCCACACAGGGAGCGCACCACGATGCCCAAAGATCAATGTAGATATATTTGCCGGCAAATTCAGTGAGACGATGCTCCTGACCGTTCTTATCTTCAAATACAGCGTCGGGCAAGGGAGCACCGGGAGAGGCATAACGTTTGTCGCGAAATTTCCGGATAAGTTGTTCCTTATCGGGTCGGTCACTGCAAAGTTTGTCGAGGCGTGCCAGATGCTCCCCGGAATAAGGATGCCGGCGGATGTAGTCTTCGATGATTCTCCGGGTGATGTTTTCCCGGATGGAAGAAATGCGGAACCGCTCTTGCAGGAGACGGATTTGGTCTTCGGGTTCCGGGGCGTTTTGTTGCAAGTATTCGCTGATATAGAGGTCACTGCCGTATAACAGTTTCCAATAAGGCACATCCAGGGCCTGGGAGATGACAGGCAAAGCGGAGGCGAGCGCTGCAGGTATGCTGTCGCGGAACAATCCGTGGGCAAGATTCAGACATTCGATGTTTGCCCAGGCGGAAAGGTAACCGGCAGTCGTTGAATCGAGCCGCTCCCGTTCGGTAATACGTTGGACTTCGCATGGAAACCGGGCGAGGCGGGAAGCGAGTTCCGTTCCGGCAGGCGGATTGCTCCAAAGGGTTCGGCTTTGGTTGAGCGACCATTCCCGGAAGGCCTGCAATGCCCGGTTGTCCGGATCTGTAGCACCGATGGACGTCTGGCCGCCGGTAAGATGGAAATCAAGGTCTACGGAGGCATTGGCTTGCAGGGCGACAGGAGTCACGAATTGCCAGCGCTCTTCCCCGGTGACAGCTACGCCGAAGAGATTACAAAAAACCACCTCCCGAAAAGGAATAGTTGTGGAAAAATACCCGGCACTATCCACCTTAACATAGAGTAGTGTGTCCTCCATCTGAATACCGAGCATATCGACAACGGTATTGCTGTCCATATAGAGAGTGCCGCAAAGAGTATACTCCTGTTTGTTCCGACAAGCAAAACAAAGCAGGATGAAGAGATAAATGAATGTCTTTTTCATGGATATTGTTTCAAAAAGAGGAGAACGCGCCGAAAGACTTTTCCTCTCAAGGCACATTCTCCAGTTCGCAATAAGAAAATAATTACCGGGGTTTATAAACTACTTTCAAGGGCTTGTATGCCACGTTCAAATAGGGAGAATCTCCTTCGTTTTTACCGGTGTTGCAATTCAACAGATAAAACGAACCGTTCAAACCACTTGCCTGAGGTTGATAGACGCCAACATAAAGCTGCTGGTTATCCGGACTGACGGCAAGACTGGTAATTTCAGCCCCTTCCAAGTCATCCAACGTGCGCCAAGGTTCGGTCGGGAACGAAGTGGCGGTATTGTAATACCAACGATAGATTTTATTGCCGGAAGCATAAAACAAACATTGGTAGGTCGTGTTGGAAACATAAGGGCTTTCCGAAGTGAGTGCCGGAGTACCGTTAATGACCACTTGATTATCGGATAGTCCGAAACTTTGTTGGGTGTAATCGCTATCCCATATTGTCCAGGTATATGCAATAGAGGTTTTCATAAAGACACCGTCTTTGCAAGTAATCATGGTAAAATAATTTCCATCCCGCTCATAAAGCGCTATCGGAGAATGACCTCTGAAATCCAATCCTTGGTCGGCAGCCGAATATTCATAGTAATAATTGTAGAAATCGACAATAGTCTCTTTTTCCATATCCCAAAAGATAATCGCATCCTGATAACCTAACCCTTTTGCCAAAACCACATTTTTATCGTAGGTAGACGCCATTTGCCGGCCATAATTTACAATCAATCCTTCCAATGTGGCCATTTTATATATTTTACGGCTTTCCGATATAACAGGCGACGCCGCACCCGTTCCATCCACGACAAGCAATCGCTCCGGAATGAAATCCGGATTGCCGTCGGTAATGATATTCTCCACGTTCAGCATTTTACTGTTCAAGGCATATACGGAAGGCTTATCCTTAAAACTGATAAAAAGTTGTTTGTCCCGTTGTCTGAAGTCGGTGGGCTGGCGTGGAAATTCCACGCCCGGATTATTCACCGCCAAGCAATTGGTCGTGAAAAAACGCTTTTTCCCTTCGGCAATTTCCCTGTCGCTCAATTCCCGCATAATGGAAAGCAAAGGTTCACCTTCGGAGTTGTCACTCAGGATAGCGATACCTTTTTCGTAGGCGGAATTGATGTTCAGGGTAAATTCGTAAAAACTGCTGCCGTGCTCGTTGCTGATTTTCAACCGTGCCGGGAACGCCCCCAATTCATTACCCGTAAAACGAAGTGCGGAGGAGTCGGAATAAAATTTGTAATTCACCTCCCATTCATACGTAAGGGGCAATTGCCGTTCGCTTTGGCTGACCAACCCTTCAGTAGGAATAAGCAATTCCTCGTTTTGGTCGATGTTGTAGACTTTCTGCATTTTCAGCGTATCGATACTGATTTCTGAAATGCGCACCGTATCCACAGTCGTTTCATCTTCGAAACAGCCGGCAAACAACGGCAAGCAAAGGATAAAGAACAGATATTTCAATGTTTTCATGATATTTTTCTTTTTCGGTTATTATACATTGGGCTTCGGAAAGGTGGTCACACCCAATTCCGGATGTGCCTGAAAGTATTCATACATAGGGCCGCATACGTATTTCTGAAGAGCATAGTTAAAATCCCAGTCCCAACCTCCGAAATCCTGTTCTCCCCAACCGGTATTGTATTTTTGATCCAAATTCTCTCCGTATCTTTCCACCAGCGCTCTATAGGTTGCCGGCAACGTCTCTTCCAACCGGTGGAAAAAATCCATGAAAGTGACATACACCACCGGATTCCAGGGCCCCATATTACTTTCCGACCAGCCAAAACTTCCGTTCCACGTCGTCCAGTTCGGTTTGCTGACAACATTATTGAAAGTGATGATGGCTTCGCAACTGATTTCTTTCTCGGTTTGTGCCGTGGGATTGAAATAATCGTTCGGCAACAGGCGGAACGCTACCGTCCATTCGGTGTCTCCGAGGGCAGAGCGTTTGAGGGTAACAGGCACTACGGCATTAACGGAATCTTTCTCCAGGGTGAGTTGTTCCGGCACCGTATAATGCAAAGGCGATTCGGCATTGGTGCGTTTATCTACTACCTCGATTTTAAAGTTACGGGCCACCTCTTTCACAGATGCCCCGATAATGCGTACCGGAAGCTCAACCACATGCTCTGTGGTACTCAACGGAGTCACACCGAAAGAGTAGTTAACGGAGTCCTGGGTGAAATAGATGTCGATAACCGAGTCATCGAAAGTCGGATAATCCGTTTCATGGCAAGAGGCTATACACAAGCCGATGAATAGAAATAATATCGTATGTTTCATGGTTTTCTGTTTTATTGTTTAACATCATAGACTTCGTTTCGATAGTTGAATTCCTCCTCGGGGACAGGTACCGTATAGATACTATTGGCGGCCGGGAGAATCTCGCCCGTGATAGCCTGAATGTCGAGGTTAAGACGCTTCATATTGAAAAAAGTCTGTCCTTCACCGACAAATTCCTTGTAGCGTTCTTGTGTGATTTTTTCTATGGTCAGCGATTCGGCGGGTATGCGGTCATCCAATGCCACAAGCCCGCGGCTTTCCAATACGGCATTAAAATAATCGGCGGCTTTCGGATCATTTTTGCGCAAGAGACATTCGGCAGCGATGTAATACATCTCCGGCAACCGGATCAGGTTAACACCCGGAATCTGTCCAGCCGGACGATTATTGCCGGTACTCAGTTGATAAGGGTCTGTCAGTTTGACAAACCGGAGGTTATTGCTGATGGTCTGGAACCAGGCCGCCCAACGATAATCGTTTTCTCCGCCTCCCTGCTGATACACGGTGGCGATACCGTTCCACGGGTTGAGACTTTTGAAAGAAACAGCGTCATACAAATCTTCTTTCGTACGGGTGTAAAAACTCTCTTTGGCATACAACCCGAAAATGGTTTCTTTTTGCGAAAGGGCACCGATAACATCCCCTGCGATTTCAGTTTTTTCCACTAATTCCAAACCGCCTTCACGGATGACTTTATCGGCATAATAGAAAGCACTGTCGATATTCCCCTGAGTGAGGTATACACGGGCCAGCGTGGCACGCGCTGCCTGAAGATTAAAGTGGATGGACTGGTCCAGAAAGAAACCGTCTTCCGGGGAAGCCGCCTCATAAAGTTTTTCGTTGTCCAACAATTTCTCAGCCGCACGCAGGTCTGCAATAATGCGCTCGTACACTTTTGTTTTGGGCAGTATATCCGACGGTTTCAGAGAGAATGCCGTATTATAAACGATACCGCGGGTCTTGGCGTCGGTTGCCTGGTCGGCATAGAGACGCAGAAGGTCGAAATGCATATAGGCACGAAGTCCTAAGGCCTCCCCTTTATAGATGTCGTAAAATTCAAGGGTCTCGGGAGATTGGTTTTCCAGATTAACCAAAATATTGTTGGCATACGAGATATTCTGATACATGGTGCTCCAAATATCGGAAAACACCTTGGTAACTTCCGGATTCTCCTTGTATTTGAAGGCAGACAGGTCCGTAATGTCACTGTTGCCCGGACAATTGAAATACTGTGCCAGCACATCCATGACATAATAAGTCATATAAGCGCCATAAGCTTTGTCATTGCGCATGGAAGCATAAACCCCGTAAAGGGCGTTTTCAAAACCTTTGCGTTCAGAGAGGAGGTCTTTGCCGACTATCTCTCCTTTGGGGTGTACATTGAGAAAATTGTCGCACGAGGTAGCCAACACCATGAGGCCAAGCCCGCAAATCATATTTTTTATATTGAGTTTCATGATTCTGAAATTAGAAAGTGGTACTTAAGGTAAATTCAAATCCGTTGCCGTAGAGATAATCGAGCCCCCGTTCGACTTTCACGTTCGAAAAGCGCAGGATATCCGACAGATTAACGCCCAAGCGCAGATTTCGGAGCATCATCTTCTGACAGATACGTTGCGGAAATTCGTATCCAAGATTCACGGAAGTGATGGTGAGCACGTTTTCTTTTTCCACAAAACGGTCGGTCTGCTGTGGAACGCTGTGTTCGGTGATATTGCGATACAGGGCAATATCGCCGACCTCCTTCCAACGGCTGTCAAATGCACGGCGATCCACATTAGTCCGCCCTGTAGTCCCTTCCACACGGCTGGCCCGGGTCACATTATAAAGATAACCGCCGCATTTGAAAGAGCCCATAATATAAAGACTGAAACCTTTATAGAAAACATTGGTATAGACATTGCCGTAAAAACGGGGGTCGGTATCGCCGACAACCACTTTATCGTCCGCCGAGTAGGTGAAAGTGCGGGTACCGTCCAATTTGATGAACACCTCGCGTCCGGTAGCCGGGTCGATACCTGCCGACCGCACGACTTTCAGGGCGGAAGTCGATTCGCCCTCTTCATACTGTGCCAGCGGAGCAGGAGTCTGACGGGTTGGAGCCACGTCATTGTTCAGTTCATTCTGACGTTTCAAGGCATTACTGATTTTCAGGATACGGTTTTTATTGGTGGAACCGTTCATCCCCAATTGCCACCATACGTCATTCCGCTGAATGATAAACCCGTCGACAGAAAATTCGAAGCCTTTGTTTTCCATCTCCCCGATGTTTTGTTTACCACTGACCACCCCGGTAGACGGAGCGATACTGGCATCCAGCACTAAGTCTTTCGTCCTTTTGAGATAAAAATCGAGGGTGGCGTTCAACCTGCGATCGAAAAGGCTGATATCTGCACCGATATTGTAGGAAAATTCCCGCTCCCATTTCAAATCATCGTTACCGATGGTTTGCGGAATGGCGCCGATACCATGCAAATATTCCAAGGTGTTTTCGTATTTGTACATGGTGATAGACTGGAAAGGCTCGAAATTGACTTTACCCGTATACCCCACGCTACCACGTATTTTCAACAAATTCAACTTCTCGAATTTCAGGAAATTTTCATTGTGCAGGTTCCAACCGAGCCCCCCAGACCAAAATTGCCCATACCGTTGGTTGCTTCCAAATTTAGAGGAACCGGAAAGACGGTATACAAAATCGGCATAGTAGCGATTGTTATACATATAGTTAGCATTGGCAAAGAAGCCGACTTCCGTACTGAGGTCCTGATTCCCGGAAGGTTTGTTCTTGCTGTCTGTCGGATACCCGGTGGCATGACCTATGAAGTTCAAAGCATCGTCATAGAATCCAGCGGCTTTCAGAGAGGAGTTCTCACTTCTGTTCTTGCGGATTTCCGCTCCGATAATCATACTGATTAAACTGTTGTTTTCCGTCAGCTTATTGAAAGCGCCGTTGATATTCCCCGCCCAGTCCACCGAGCGGCTGTTGCTGATTTCCAAGCGTCCTTTTTTGGTGATATCCGTCTCATCTTTGAATGCTTTGGAATCGGGCGATATGTATTTTTCTCCGTTGCCTTCAGAAACGGCGATATTGAAGTTACCGGTAATGCGGAACAAATCATTGATATCCCAGCGTATGTCTGTTGTATTGGTAATGCTTTTGTTGCTATTCAATGTGAAATTACCCAATTTGGCGTCTATCATCGGATTCCAGTTGTCCCACGAGAGGTTTCTGTTGGGATTGCCGTATTCATCGTATATCCGGTCATAAGGATTTTGGTCGATCCAGTTGCGGAAGCTGCCATAGGGGGTATCTTTCGTGTCCGTTTCGTTGTAGTTGGTACGATTGGAGAAAGTCAGTTGGTTGGGCAAGTGGTATTCCAATTTGAACCCGAGAGCATACCGGCGGCGATAGTCGTCTTTCATGACTCCTTGCGTATTGTTGAAACGTCCGGACAGTTCGTAACGGATGTTGGACGCTCCTCCGTAGATGCGCAAGGAATGGTCATGGGAGAATGCCGTGCGGGCAGGCTGTGAAAGCCAGTCGCTGTCTACTCCACGGGCTACTTCTTTGTATCGTTCGTTGTATAGCTGATCGAGACGATATTGTTCTTTATCCATATCCACACTGCCCCAACGGTCCTGTTCTGGGGTATAAAGTCTGGAAAGTTTTTCATATTCCAGTTTTTCCCGGGCATTCAAGAGATCGTAATCTTTCAGGTAAGGGAATTGGACGTTACCGGTAAGGTTGTAATTGACCCGGATATTTCCCTCTGCCAGTTTTTTACGCTCGATGACGATGACACCATTGGCGGCGCGGCTTCCGTATAAAGCAGTTGCGGAGGCATCTTTAAGTACGGTGATGTTCTCGATTTCGTTCATGTCGAGGTCATATAATTCTTCCATACTGATTTCCACCCCGTCCAGCATAATGGTGGGTTGGTTCACAACACGCGTGCCGGAAGAGAAAGAACTCATACCACGTAATAAAAGTTCAGGCACGCGATTGGGATTAGAACCGAGATCACTACGCTCCACTAAGTTCAATCCCGGAGTCAGAGCGCTGATAGCTGCAATGATATTGGTATTTGAAACCGATTTCAATTGGTCGTTGGTGATGGTTTTTACTGCACCGGTGTAACTGTTTTTGGATTTGGTGAAATAGCCGTTCACCACAACTTCGTCCATCTCAGCGACTTCCTCTTCCAGGCGTACGGTCATCTCTTTATCGGTCTGGACGGGAAGCGTGACGGACTTATAACCGACGAAAGTGAAGGTCAGTTCCCGAATATCTTCCGGCAAATTCACAGTGAACAACCCATCGGCATCGGTAGCAGCACCCGTTACGGCACCGCCTCCGTCCATGGCAACAACAGTAACCCCCGGCATAGGTTGTCCGGTTTTGGCGTCGATAACATGCCCCCGTACTTTCACTACTTGCGGCACCTGAGGTGCGGCTGCAAGTGCTTTGATAATGATAGTGTTGTTTTGAATTTCATAGTCCAGCGCGTTCCCTTGCAGACAAGCCCGCATAACTTCGTGAATATCGTCACTATCAATACGAAGACTTACCATACGATTGTTTTTCACCAGCTCATTACTGTAAAGAATGTTGAAACCGCTTTGCTGTTGTATCAGCTTTAATACTTCGGTCAACTGTTTGTCCTTCAGGTTCAGCGACACTTTCGTCTGCTGTGCCTTACTCGGGATAGCCGAAGTGTTCAACACCAAGGCCAAGCTAAAGAATAACAATAGCTTCATGGTTAATCGGATTTTTTTCATAATTCAAAATGTTTAGTATTAATTCGCACACTATTTTTTAGACACTATCACCGTGTCATCGCTAATAGTAAAGGAAATATCGTAGGCTTTCTCTATCATGCGGAGAAGGGTAGAGATCTGGTCGAAACGTCCTACATTTCCGGTAAAGCGATAGCCGGCAACCTGAGGATCCCGGAAGAATATTTTCACATCATACCAACGTCCGAGTTGTTTTAATATTTCTTCCAATGTCTCGTTTTCAAAGACAAAACGCCCGTGTATCCATCCTAAAGAAACTTGCGGGTCGACCGTATGAATCCGCATCCGGCCATCGTGGGTAGTATAAATACATTGTTCATCGGGACGCAACAGCGCAGCATGCGCCGATTCACGCTCCTTTATTTGTACAGAACCGGAAACAAGAGTAGTGAATATAGCCTGATCATCGGTGTATGCTTTGATATTGAATTTAGTGCCTAATACCTGGACTTCCATTCCCCCGGTCATTACGATAAAAGGTTTCAGAGAATCGAAAGCTACTTCAAAATAGGCTTCTCCTTCTAAATGAACAACTCTCTTTTCGCCCGCAAAGACCAACGGAAAATGCAACTTTGTGTTGGAATTCAGATAAACGCGACTTCCGTCTTCAAGAACGAGCTTGTATTCCCCACCCCTCGGCACGACAAGGGTCTGATACTCTTCCGTGGCAACCGAAGCCGGTTGACCGGATTTGATGGTCAGGGTGTTGTCTTTGTTATCCAATCTGACGTCAGAATCTTGTTGTGGAGAGAAGTTCCGTTCATCTTCCAGATTTACCGTTTCTCCGGATGCAAAAACCAAAAATGCCCTGGCTGAACCCGGAAGCGGTTCCGTCTGCCAAACCATGGGGATAGAAACAGAAGGAGACTGTTTCCAATACAGGTAAACGGCAGTGCTGATCATAGCTAATAACAAAACAGCAGCAGCATAACGGATTATGTTCCGGAAATAAGATCTCTTTCTTAAATACAGCCGTTTTTCCAGGCGTTCCCAAGTCCGCTCCGGATGTAACTGTCCATACAGATTTTTCTTGTCATCCAAATTTCTTCGGGATAACGAAAGATACAACACGCGATTTGCCTCTATTGTTAACCAACGGTCCAACTCCTCTTGCTCGGCTTCCGTCAATTGCCCTTTCAGGCTTTTTATTATCAGTTGTGAGATGTAAAATGGGTATTTCGAATATTTCATTTTCTTTCCGCTTTTTATGTAATAAAACTAAGCGGATATGGTGGGTGAAAAAATGAAAAAAAATTGTTTAGAAAACTTCATTTCTGAAGCAAAAAGAGCAGGCAGGTGATTTCGTAAATGTAGTCTTTGAGCGTTCTGTAGGCTATTTTTTTCTGAGTTTTTACGGTATTGACAGAAATATTCAGTTCTTTGGCAATCTCATCATTGTTTTTGCCTTGTATGGCAAGAATGAAAATTCGTTTACATTTGGGCGGAAGATTTTCCTGGGTTTTAAGCAATATCCGCTCCACTTCTTCCTCTATAATGAAATATTCGAATAAAGTTTTGTCTTCTAAATCGTGCAAACTCTGCTCGTAACGTAACCTGATTTTTTGATGTTTTATATAATTCAAGACAGTATTGCGGGTCACGGAATAAAGGAAAGATTTAATGTGTATAACTGATTCCATTTCTTCCCGATGATTCCAAAGTGCACAAAAGGCTTCCTGCACAATATCTTCTGAAGCATCCAGATTATTTAAAAACCGGTTGGTAAAAAGGCACAACGAATGATACAGACCATCGAAAACGGTCTTGAAAATCAAGCTATCTCCTTGCCTGAAACGTTCCATATCCAATGTCACACCTTCCACCGAACAACTTTTTAAGAAAAACAGTGTAAATATATATTTTCCTCCGGATACCCACCAACTATTCCACAACTAAACTGAAAAATAATCCCTTCATAGCCGAAAAACAAACGAAAAACTTCGTATTTTCGCCCTTTGAAATCTATATTATATGAACGATAAACTCAAAGAGGAAATCCGGAAAACGCTGGGAATCCTGAAAAACGGAGGTGTAATTCTTTATCCGACCGATACGATCTGGGGATTGGGTTGTGACGCCACTAATCCGGAAGCTGTCAAACGGATTTATGACATCAAAAAACGGGCCGACAACAAATCGATGCTTGTATTGTTGGACGATGCAGGGAAAATAGCTTCCTATGCCGACGTCCCGGATATAGCCCTCGATTTGATCGAAGTGGCCGACAAACCGACAACTATCATCTATCCGGGTGCTAAACGTTTGGCACCCAATCTGATCGCAGAAGACGGTACGATCGGTATCCGGATTACGCGGGAAGAATTTACCCGATCTTTAATTTTCCGTTATAATAAACCCATCGTTTCGACTTCGGCCAATATCAGCGGCGAACCCTCCCCTCATTTTTTCGGGGAAATCAGTGAGGAGATCAAAAATGCAGTAGACTATATCGTAGATTACCGCCGCAACGATCATAAACCGGCAGCTCCCTCGAGTATTATCAAACTGGGAATGGGCGGGGAGATTCAAATTATCCGGAAATAATCTTTAGCTCTTGACTTTAAACATTCGACTTTAATTATGGCTTTGATTTTAAATATAGATACCTCTACTTCTGTCTGCTCGGTAGCCTTAGCCCGGGACGGAAAAATGATTGCCTTGAAAGAAAATAACGAGGGATTGAACCACTCGGTTTTATTAGGCACTTACATCGACGAAATCCTAAAAGACAATCACATGGATGCCCATTGTCTGGATGCCGTTGCGATCAGTATGGGCCCGGGATCGTATACCGGATTACGCATCGGAGTATCTATGGCGAAAGGAGTATGTTTCGGAGCAGGTAAACCTCTGATCGCCGTACCGACCTTACAAGCACTGGCCTTATCGGTATCGGAACGGATACGGGAAGAAGCGCTGTATTGCCCGATGATCGACGCCCGCCGGATGGAAGTCTATACCGCTTTTTTCGACCGTAACAACCAACAGGTCATCGATACCAAAGCAGAAATCGTCGACGAAAATTCGTTTGCCGATTTATTGGCCGGACATAAAATTTATTTTTTCGGAAATGGCAGCGACAAAGTCAGGATGCTCCTTACCGCTCCTAATGCTCATTTTATGGGGCAAGTAGAAACCTCTGCCCGGCACATGATCCCCCTTGCAGAGGAGCTGTTCGGCCGGCAAGAATTTGTCGATGTCGCCTACTTCGAACCGTTTTATCTCAAAGATTTTATTGCCACGACTCCGAAGAAAAAAGTGATTTGATCCAATTTTCGCCGGCATATCGGGTTTTGAATTTTTCGATTATATTTTTTATAAAAATATAGGAAATCATCTGTTAAAAGTTAACTTTGCAAATTCGATTTACGATATACCGTAAATTGCAATTTTAATTTTCAAAAAACAGAATGATGAAAACAAAACTTTTTACCCTGGTATTTGCAGTCCTTGTTTTAGGGGCTTGTAAAAAAGAGATTAAGCTGGATGTTAAACAAATCCATCTGACCGACACGACCGGACAATGGGACATCAAAATCGACCGTCCTGCCTTCTCGACTACAGATGCTGAAACTGAAAAAAGCTGTGTCAAATTCAACGACGAGGTCAACGGGCTGATCAACGGTATTCATGCAGCCTTTATCGAACAAGCTAAAGAGAACATTGCCTGTTTAAATTCTGCAGGTTTCAAGCAAGCAGCTCCCTACGAACTGATCATTGAAGATTCGGTGTTCCTGGCAGACCAAAATTACATCAGTGTCCGGGTATTATCGTACGAAATGCTGGGAGGAGCCCATGGGATGACCGATTTTTATGCTATAAATTACGATGTGAAGACACAGAAATTCTTAACCAATAAAGATATCCTCAACCTGGACAAAGCAGCAGATATCAATGCCCTTTTAAAGGCTAATCTGAAAGATCCGGACAAATGCTTCACTTTCGAAGCTCCGACAGTGGATAATGTCACCTGCATCAACCTTACCCTCCACACGGTCGATTTTACTTATGCCCAATATATCCTCGGTCCTTACTCTTGTGGCCACACCATCATTTCCATTCCCAAAGAAAAGATGAAGGATATGCTGGTGATCAAATAATGGTCCGACCGGTTGAAATGGATAAAACGGTAATAACAATAATAACCGTTTTATCCGTTATTATCTAAAGTTGATTATCTTCTTCCAGCACCTTAATGTCAGTTTTTCGCCGATAACAATTTTTTCAACAATAATTCTGTTCTGGGATCGGACGGACGCCAGCAGTTGTGTGCCATCATCTTACCGTCAGGGCCGATCAACATGAAACGGGGGATTCCGGTTACGCCATATTTCCGGATGAACGAACTCTTAAATCCCTCCGGAGCAATCAAAGTTACTCCCTGAATCCGATGTTCTGCCAGGTATAGTTTCCACTTCTCTTTCTCCGTCCACCGATCCATGGAGAGAGAAACAAAAACGATCTTTTCACCCCTGTATTGTTGCTCCAATTTCTGCATATAGGGCATCTCTTGTTTACAGGGTCCACACCAGGTCGCCCAGATATCCAGATATATATACTTTCCCCGGAAAGTTTCCGAACTCACTTTTACCCCGTCCTGGTCCTCGAAAATAAAGGCACATCCTTCACCATTCAAGGTGTCGTTCTTTATTTGTTCGCCGGCTTTGCTGCAAATTTCCTGAAAGAGGATTTTTCCTTTCCTGCTTTTTATCCAGGGAGCACAACACTCCAATGTCTCCGACAGACAGAGCAATTCCCGGTTATCTACCCGCCTGCTCAACTCCCTCAATAGATACTCCTCACCAATAGAACGGTTGGGAATACATTTCGCTTTTTTCAGTAAATAGTCCGAAAGAGTAAACCGAAAACGTCCTTCTTCCTCCTGTGCCAACAGATAATTATAAATCCACACCCGCCCTTCAGAAGTTTTAAAAAAAGCCGTATCCCGGAAGGGCATCCTTCCGATAGCCCGCAATAACGTACGGGGACGCTGCCAATGCTCATAACGCATTACATTATAAGTCGCCACAATGGCTTCCCAATACATTCGGCGAAGCCGACTTTTCCATTCCCGGATAAAATCAGGTTCCTCTCCTCCCCATTGTTCCACATCCCGGATACCTTGCCGGAAAATTTCCTTCAACTTACCGATATAAGCAGGATGACTTAACCGAGCCGAATCTACTTTCAAATAATCCGGACAAAACAACACCGACATATAATTGTTTACCCAAACATTCGGTAAATCATATAACACCTTCTGCGACAAAGCCGCCAGCCGTGCGTTTCTCTTTTCGCCATCCCCGGAAAACCGGAATCCGTCCTCTTCTACCCGTACCGTCACATTTCCTCCGGGAGATAAAGAGAAAAAACAAACTTTATTATTCACTCCCAGGCAATAGAGCCGATGAGCATCGGCCTCATGTATTTCGATTCCGACCACCGTACTGTCTGCACTCCGAAGAAAAGTCTCGGAATTCTCCAATTCAGGAGTACCCACAGCGACAAAAGGTGATTTAACCCCTATTACCCGAAGGCAGGCATGCTCTCCCCGAACATAAAATGCCAGCAAGCAGAGCATATTCATAGCTAATATCATCTTACCCCACATCACTTCAGATTTAAAAAGTATGGATATAAGAATTATCGTACATCTTCGGCGACACATACAACACATCACCGGCATGTCCCGAAGCACTCTCTCCTTCACGTGGTAAAATCACTTCCGGATGAGGATCGATATTTCCACCCGAAAGCTTGGCAAAAAAACGGATTTTATATTGAGTACCGAGCTGGGTACCCAATACAACATAATTGTAGTCGATGTTTTCCTCTTTATACTTCAAATACTTCAGGAATGAAACAGTTTCTCCAGAGGGAATGGTGAATTGTTCCTTTTCTTGTCCGTGCTTCCCTGCAATATGACGTGCCCATAGTTTTCCTTCGGCCACAAAATAAAGCACTTCCTCCGTCTGACTCAAGGTAAACATCTCTGCCTTAAAAGCCTTCTCCGTCGGTAAAATCGTATCGTTCGAAATGGATATATAATCAGAACGGTTACTCAAATCCAAACGGGAAATCATGCGGATATCCGGCCGGTCTAAATCCTCCATTACAGCATAAGCTGTCTTACCCATATACAAATCCTTATTCCCCATATATAATAACCGCTTGTTGTTACGCGAACAGGTCATCTCGGTATCCGGTCCATCTTTTACTTCAAGCAGACTATTGATATAATAGGAAGTTATATAAAAACTACTGCTCAATTCATCGAAAACCAGCAGATCGTTAAAATAATCACAGTAGGCCTGTTTAGAAAGCCAATAGTCGTATCCTCCGTTCAAATTAGCCGGCAATCCGAATTTTCCACTATTATCCGACATGTTGAAAATAGAATACACTTTTCCATCGTTGAGGAAATAACTACACATCATCGTCTCGAACATCATCTGAGGTCGAGGGTGTTCGGGGACTTCATAGAATATATTTTCGTAGGTCCGGTTTATCCCGGCCCTGGAAATATCTATTCCCAGTAAATCCCGATCGGTCAGGGCAAATAAAGTTTTTTGTGCGGTATACTTATTCTGTTCTTCATCAAACACCTGATGACTGGCGATAAAAGACAACTTCTGTGCTTTCCCTTTCAGATTTTGCCCATTCACAGCAAAAAGAATATTACTCAGTTTTCCCTGTTCGCTATACAAATCGATATCGGTCTGTTGTCCATCGTCCTTCAAGACATACCACCCCCGGGAATAAGGAGTACCTACGATCAATTCAGCCTCCTGGTAAACAGTATATCCGCTATTCATATTCGTAACTGCCAATACCAGCGTATAATTCTGATTGGGTTCCCAATTTACGAGAGTATCCAATACCTTATCCAGAGTGAGTGTATCCCCTAACCTTCCCTGAGCAGAAATCGTCCACAGATACTCGAAACGGGCGTCCGGATCGGTAGAACAGACTTCAGGGCGAACAACCAGCCGATCGTTCATAAAATAACGCAACTACTCCTTTTCTACTCCGGAAACCGTAATCTGTTCTCCGACTGTATAACTATAATTGCCCTTATCTTCAAAACAAGACATCAACAGCAACCCCACGATTGCCAATAAAATATATTTTTTCATAGTGTTACTTTTTATTCCGGGAATCCCGTAATTTCACGATTATCATCATCCAATAAAATATTTCCTTGCCGGTTGTATTCCAAAAGGTATTCATTCAATTTGTCCCTCCAATACATATCCGATCCCGGCTCGTCATTTAAAGCAGTAAGAAACTCGTCATCCCATTTTTTACCGGTCTGTTCAATCATCCACATGTGTTTATTGATGCTATAAGGTCCCAGAACAACACTTTCCAGATATCCTCCCCATCCGGCAGGTTTTAGTAAATCTTTTGAAAAAACCACCGTCCGGTGCAATTCAGTTTTCACCCCGGTCTTAAAGAAGTCATTTTCTACAATTTCCAATCGTAAATAATAAGTAGTCCGTTCAGCCAGTTTATTCCGGAAAATGACTACCGGTACTCTGGCTTTAACGCTGCCAGCCTCAACCGAATAATTCATCTCGTCAAAAACTTATACTGTTCGCCGGCCACAGCATTATTTTGCCCTTCGATCTGTCCTTGTACCACTTTAAAACTACGCGGGTCGGAAGAAGTATATTCTGTCGTGATCACTTCAAACCAGACTGTGTCTTCCGTCACCTGTTCCGGCTGAAAATAAAACGAATAACGTTGCAGTGTATCTTTTGTTTCCGAGAATTGTATATAAGCTTCACCGGAATACATTTTATAATCGTTCGAATTACATGCAGCCCAACATCCTGCCAGTAATCCCGATATCAGAAACCTTTTCATTTTTTTCATCTTCATTGCTTACTTTTTATTTTTCACTCAATTCCGTTTCAGGTAAAGGCAAAACATAATTTACCTCCAAGTCAGAAGGAGCCCAAAGCCATTGATTTTTAGGCAAATTCAGACGTTTATGCAGAAAAAAAGTAACGCCTTCCCCATAAAATTCTTTCCGGTATTCTGCAATAATAGCCGCTTTCCGCAGCGCAGCATCCGAAGGTAAATCTGCAGTAACCAGATTCCGGGCAGACAAAAACTCCTTCCACAAACGCTGCGCCTCGGTTTCCGGTCCCGCCTCTATGGCTATTAAATACATTTCACTCAATCGCAAAAGCGGAATAACCTTATCCTCTTCTTTCTCCGAAGTAGCCTCCGTCACCTGGTATTTATTGCATACATAATAACTCGCTTTATTCGCCATCACCAACAAATTCCAAAGATTCATTTCCCGGATATCCGAACCGGTATTTCCATACAATTCTTTCTTTACCGTTGTTTCCTTGGTTCCTTTATAGAGGCCATCTCCACTGAACAATTCGGTATATTTATCTTGTAAATCAAACCGATAAAGTGAAAACACCTGTTCACAAGGTAGGGTAAAACGGCCTTCACTAAAATCACCGGCTGTCCCCAAACGGAATCTTGGATTCCCGTCTTCATCCTTAGCCGTAATCACCGCCTGTGCAGCTTCATAAGCCTTCTGAGTATCGCCGAACCACAGATAAGCGCGGGCTTGAAGGGCTTTTACCGCATAATAGTTCATCCGGATCGTCCGGTATTTAAAATAATCTTCCTCAATTTCGGATTGTTTCTCCAAATGTTGTTTCAATAACCCTTCCGCATTTTCCAAATCGGCTATTAACCGGGCTTTATAGCCGTCGAAATTCACATGCCGGTGTAATTCTTTAGTCACTGTTTCCACATAGGGAAGTATCGGAACTGAAGTCGCCTCTGCCGGTACCGGTCCGAAAAGCCGTAGAATATCCAGATGGCACATCGCGCGTAAAGCCAGGCATTCTCCCTTTACGGCTTCATACGCTCCCGGATCAAAGATCGCTTGCCGAAGATCGACATACTCCAAAATGGCATTTACAGCCAAGATCACCTTATATTGTTGTTCGTACAAGGCATCGATCATCGTCACTGCCTGAGCGTCGGAATAACGGTGGAGGGTCAATGCTTCCTCACCGCTACCCTTTTCAGGATCCCAAAAATCAACCAGATATTCGATCTTACTCATCGTAAGATATTCACCATAACTTTTATCGCTCATCATTTCGATATAAGCACCGGTCAGGGCATCCCGGAAGCCATTCTGAGTTTCAAACAGCTGCTCTGTCGGCTTTTCTGTCCGAGGAGATACAGACAACCAATCGCTACATCCGGATACAATCAGGAGTAGTACCCATCCTATCGCATATATAATCTTATTTTTCATCATATCTCATTTTAAAAAGTTGCACTCAATGAAAAGGAAAATTGCCGTGAAAAAGGATAAGCTGTTCCCCTTTCCCTCTTTACCGACGAAATATAAAAAAGATCGGAGGTACTGACATTCAGTGTCAGATTCTCCATACCCACTATTTTTTTCAAACGGGGGGAATCGAAAAGATATTGTAAGGTCACACTCTGGCAGTTAAACACCCGCTCATTTTCGACAAAACGGGAAGTTTTAGAAGTTTTATCTTTGAGGTGCAAACCTTTAAAAGCGGCAATATCTCCGGCTTTCTGCCAACGTCCCTTATATACCCGGGCATCTACATTCTCCCGGAAATCGGTATTTTCAACTTTCTCGATCAAGGTCGAATTATAAAGCTGGCCGCCGAAACGATAGCCGAAAGAAAGATTCGCAGAGAATCCCTTATAGCGGAACATCGTACTCAGATTTCCCTGATATTTCGGTTCAGCTACTCCGCAAGCAGTCAGATCCCTGGAATCCCAGGTAAAGGTCGGTTCACCGAAACGATCCAGATACAACTCCCTACCGGTACTCGGATCAATACCCAAGGAGCGTACCACCCAAATCGTATTAGTAGAATATCCTGTTTTATACAACATATTGGGATTAGCCCCCTGATCGGCTTCCAAATCCTTTTGTGCATCCTGCAACGCTTCGGAAACTTCCAATATTTTATTTTCGTTGTGTATCAAACCACCGGTCACCGACCAGCTCAGTTCCCGGTCTGAATTACGGACCACAAACACCGTCGCTTTCAGTTCGTAACCCCGGTTCCGCATTTTACCGATATTTTCGATATAAGAAGTAAATCCGTTCGCCATCGGGATATCTACCGAGGATACCAAATCTTTCGTCGTCTCTATATAAAAATCGCCTGCCAAAGAAATACGGTTGTCTATTAATTTCATTTCGCCACCTACATTATAATTCATCTTTTGCTGCCATTGCAAATCTTCATTTCCCAGTCCTATCATCGTCGCCCCCATCCAATTATAATAGCGTCGGTCAGTGATATAGCGATAGGTCGACAAAGCCTGGTAGGAATCAAAATTCTGAGAACCGGTAATTCCGACCGAAGCCCTTAATTTCAAAAAATTCACAATCGGATTTCCCTGTAAGAACTTCTCCTGATGCAGGTTCCAACCGATACCCGTCGACCAGAAAGGAGCGAAACGCCGGGAAGTACCGAATTGCGAAGCCCCGTCAGTACGCCCCGAAAGATCGATATAATACCGGTTATCGTAGGTATAATTCACACTAGCCGTCATACCGATTGCCCGGGTCAGGCTTTCAGAACCAGCTGGTTTTACTCCCGAGGCATATTGCAAACCCATCGGCAAAAAATCGAAATCTTCATTATTGAAACCCTCTACCAGAATATCGTATCCTGTGATCTTATTTTGACGAATATTATAATCCAATCCGGCATACAACATATGTCGTTCTTTAAAAGTAACCGAATAACTCAGATTCAAACCAGCATCGTAAGAAAATTCCTTACCCGGAATATAGCGGTAGCTTCCTTTCCGGAATACATCGGCAGAAGAATAATCGGCAAAATCAGTATGATCGGCAGGTTTAAAAACATTCCGCTCCGTATGTTTCTGTTCTATGCCTATTCGGCCCCGTAACAACAGATCCGGAATGATCTGCCATTCGATAGAAAAATTATTGACAACATCGGTATATTCACTTCGGTCGTAGGTATTCAGCAAAGCATTATACAACGGATTCTGATGCTGGCGGATATAACTTTTGATCAGTTTACCCGAGTCATCGTATATCCGGTAGTAGGGATTCATTTTTACATAATCGTTAAAACTACCATAAGGCGATTCTTCGCTTTTATTAAACCCCAACATCAGGCTATTGGTAAATTTCAGGGTTTTATAATAATAGCTCAGATTCAAAGTGCCGTTCAACGTACGGCGGGACGATTTTTTCATTACCCCCTGGACATCATTATACTGGATCGAAGCAGCATAACGAAAGGTTTTGTCTCCTCCCTCCAAACGCAAGTTATGCCGATGACCGACACCTACCCGTAAAGGCTGGGACAGCCAATCCGTATTTACCCCGGAATTGATATCATTCAGAATTTTATTATAGGTCGCCAAATCTGTCAGGTTCGTCTCGCTCCACAAACCGGCTTTTTTCTCTATCTCTAATTTCTGACAGGCATTTAACACATCATAAGAATTCAGGTCGGGCACTTCCAGATTTAAATCTCCCCGATAGGTAATGCGCAATTTTCCCATCGCCGGAGCTTTTGTCGTAATGACAATCACCCCATTGGCTCCCCTCGACCCATAAATCGCTGTAGCCGAAGCATCTTTGAGCAATGTGATCGCCTCAACCTCGTTTTCATTGATATCCAACAACTTTTCCAGGCTCGTCTCAAACCCATCCAATACCACCAACGGCGTATTCATACTCACCCTTGTTTCGTCTTTCAACTGGTCAACGTTCGGTAAACTCGAATTCCCACGGATCTGTATTTCCGGTAACCGATTGGGATTAGAACCGAATTCATTGTTTTCGACAATATTAAACGAAGGGTCGATATTCCGTAAGGAAGTCAACAAGTTACGATTACCGAACTGCTTAAGTTCTTCTCCCGTCACTACGGTTGCCGCACCGGTATAACTCGACTTCGCTTTCCGAAAAATACCGGTAACGACCACTTCGTCCATTTCCACCTTTTCTTCTTCGAGTTTCACCCGTAAGAATTCCTGATTCCCGAGGACGACCTCCAAAGGTTTCATACCCACAAAAGAAAACTGTAAAACTGCTTCTCCCTCAGGAAGACTGAGCTGAAAGGCACCTTCGGTATCGGTTATCCCGCCCAAGGTCGTCCCTTTGATCCGGACAGTCACCCCCGGCAAGGTGTTTCCCTGTACATCCGTCACCACTCCTTTTATCTCCCGAATAGCCGACTGAAGCGGTGAAACCGTTTTTTCCCGGTCTTTAATAACCACCACATCGTCCATTACCGTAAAAGTAAGGACAGTATTTTTCAACAACCGGTCCAAAATCGTTTTAAAATCTTCTTGTTTAGCTTGTAACGATAAACCGGTAATCTTTTCGATTTTATCCTGACTATAAAAAAATTGTAATCCGGTCTGTTTTTCCAATTCTTTAATCACCTGTTCCAAAGAGGTTTCTTTCACATTCAGAGTGACCCGGTGTGTCTGGGCTTGTACCCCAAAAAACAGGAAGACATTCAGTAGAAATACCAACAAAAATTTTTTTCGTCGTTCCCAGGAAAGCCCCGGTTTGTAATACCATTTTTTTTTCATAACTTTGATTTGTTTAATTATCCAATAATTTTTCAGTGTGATACGGCAATTGCTGCTACAATTGTCGTATCGTTTTATTTCGGATTTACAGTAATAGTTCTGTCTTTCACAATAAAGGTAACATCCCCGCCGGTTTCTATAAATTGCAGGAATTCTTCTACCCGTTCATATTTTTTCAGTTGACCTGAAAAGCGTAATTTTTTTAAAGCTTCTCCATTGAAAAAAACTTCCACATCATAGTTACGTCCGACCGTCTTCATCATTTCTTCCAGGGATTCTTTGTTAAAGAAGTAAATGCCGTCCTTCCAGCTTATAAATTCTTTAGGATTCACTTGCAATAATTCCGGTTTCTCCCCCCGACGTCCGGCCCTGACCTGTTCTCCGGGTTTCATAACTATTTCCCCCTGTTTCAAATTCTTGCCGGTATAGCTGACAGCTCCTTTCACCAAGGTAGTCACAACCCGTTCTTCATCTTCATAATCCCGGATATTGAACTCTGTACCCAAGACCCGGATCTCCCCGGATGAACCGGAAACAATGAAAGGATGTGCTGTATCTCTTTCAACAGCGAAATAAGCCTCTCCCGATAAAAACACCCGCCGTTGCGAACCGTTGAAACGAACCGGATATTTCAGCTTCGAACCGGCATTCAGCCAAACCCGGGTACCGTCGCCCAAGACCAGCGAATACTCACCTCCACGCGGGACGGTCAATTCATTGTACAGGACTTGTGGTTTTGCTGTCTGTGATTGGGAAGAATAAACCAATTGTCCGTCGTGGTACTGAATCCGGGTACCGTCTTTTTCAGCTATAGGAGCCACTTCTTCTCCCAAATTTATTTTTTCTCCATTGGCCAGGGTCACCACCGCTTTCGGTTTTACAATTCCGATCTCTTCCGACAAGGGTATCGAAGCGGGTTGCCACCAAACGAATAGTCCGACCCCTCCACCGACCAACAACGGAATCAGCAACGAGGCCACCCATCTCCAGCGAAGGCGGCCGATAGACCGTTTTCCGGCCGTCATGCTCCAAAATCGCCGGTAAGCTTTATCCGTCTCAAAAATATCCGGTTCTTCCAATGCATTCTTTATCCACTCCCGGTCCTCAAATTCCCGGGCATACTTGTCCAACCCTGTCGTTTCTTTCATATGCCTGTATTCCTCGAGCTCCGAATCTTTCATCCGCCCCAACCAATATTCGAATATCAGATCGACAACCCTACCGATATCATATCCACGACGCTTCATGCTTTTTCAGATTTTTGTTATTTTTATATATTAAATCCGAAAAAGAAAAAAAGTATAACAGAAAAATGATTTTTTTTTGAAAAAATAGCTTGTACTCCCCACGCTGCTCTCTTTCGGCTATTGTTCAGAGAGCCATGCCTCGATTTTTTCTGCCGAGGCATCCTTGAGTATTACCCGTTTCCCGCTATCGAGCAGGTAGAGGGTGGGCATTGCCTTGAGATCATATACCTGTTCACGGGTAAGCCGTTTTCCCTCGTCATAACCATCGATCCAACGGGCGGGAAAGATCGCTTTTTCCCAGGCCGGCGTTTTACCCTCCACACACACGGATAGCAGGCATAACCGTCCGGCCTTCATAAATTCATTCATAACCGGTAAGGAGAGAAGCGCCTCCTTCACACGTTGACAGTCCGTGCAATCGGGATCATTGAAATAAAGCACAACATAATCGGCTTTTATACCCGAAAGCCGGTTCATGGCACCGTCGCGGGTCCGGTAGGTAAAATCGGCAGCCACATCACCCGGACGATTTTTCAGGGCCATTTCCAAGAGGTAACGGGGACGTTCTTTATCCCAATCATCCAAGCCGGGATTCCCGAGCAGTGAACGCAGTACCAGGATATGCAGCTCCTCGTTGTACATAGGCGAGTTGGGTTCGTAAAGATACTTGTCCGCCAAGGATATGAAATGGTACAACATCTCTTTTTTCACCATAGCACGCCGGAAAAGCGTGTCGACGGCAACCTGTACTTTTGCCGTGTAGGGAAGAATACTGATAAAATCGACAAATGCCTGTTCCGTGATTTCAGGCCGGGAAATTAAGGTGGTGTCAGCAAAATTGAAATAATCCCAGTAATGCACGGCCAGATAAGCAGCCCGTTCTGCGGGATCCGTCAGAAGAACAGGTACCTCGGGTAACCGAAACTCCTCCGTCGTTCGTTGCGCCTGAGCGAAGGACATAAGCCCGATACAGAAGATACACGCCCAAAGGGTTAGATTCAGAATTTTCATGTCGCTTGGTATTATGATTTATGAAAAACTCCGGACGCTTCCACGTTCGGAGTTTCCGATTGTATCATTCAAAATATCAGTTACCGGTAGCCGCTTGAAGTTCAATATCCGGCTTTGCGAACAGCTCAGCCAAATTATCGTAGATTTTGTGATAAACGTTTCCGGCAGTATCCTCGTAATGCAACTCGATTTTGTCGGAATACCAGTTGAACTCGTACTCCCTACGCAGGCGCAATTCATATCGGCCGTCAGCCGTAACGGTAACCGAACCGATACGACTGTTGTTGCCGACACGCTCGAAAGAGACGAACGCACCGACAGGCACATCCTTTACACCGTCAGCGGCTGCATAACGGAGCGTTCCCGTAATCGACCGGTTGGTTACCCGGAAAGTCTTACTATAATACACTACTTGTTTCTCGTTGGAGGAAATCGTGATGTCGCCCGCACTTACAATGCTATTTGTGATAAACGGCAAGGTTTTACGCTCTCCGTTTTGGTTTACTGAAATAGTCGTTGTATTGTCTATGTTTTCGATTGCATTTGTACCATAGTTACGTTCGGCCTCCCTGTCAGCCTCCACTGTATAAATGAAACGTCCCGGAACCGCAGGATCGGCCTTTAGTTTCGTTCCATTCAATTTGTTTGCCGCCAAGCGGTTTTCATCAATCTTCAGCATGGGCGCATCGATATAAATTTCGAACTCATTGCCGAACGGATCTACCGAGTTTCCGTCCGATCCGCAAAAACTGGTCACGTCAATGGCAATATCCACCTCCTGTTCGGGTTGATAAGTCCATACCAAAGGGGTTACCACTTCAGGAATATCTGCCGCTGAAGCGGACCTATCCGGTTCGTCATCTTTCCCTTTCCAATCCTCACCGGCATATTTTACACGTGCCCCGAAACGGAACGGATTGTAATTGGCCAGCTCAAACGTAACGCTTCGGTATGAATTACCGGCATATATACCCATATCACCGGCATCTGCCGCCAGTACCGCCTCATTACCGGGTTGGTTCGAGGCAATCCTGACCACTTCCGCGCTTTTTGCCCGGTTCGTGTACATATAAATCGAATATTTGCCGGTTTCCGTCGGACTGCCGGGCTTTATCGGTTTGAACATCAACATACGACCGCCTGCCGGATTGTTCTTTCTCCACCACGTATCTGCCTCGTCAGTATAGAAATTACAGTCAAACGACACAATATCGGCTTCCGACGGATCTTTATAATCCGACAAATACTGTGAATATAGCAAGAACTCATCTTTCTCTCCGGCATTGAACGGTGTTCCTCTTTGGTCATCTTCCACTTCATCGCCTTGTTTCTGCATGAGTTGCAGATCAAACTGCACCTTAGCATTGACCTTCTGCGGCACCAGGCGGTATAACACATACTCGTCATCTGCATATCCATCCGGATTTTGGGTAGGATCGGCGCTATACGCTTTCAGTCCCGTTACCGTGATGGACTTACGGGTGTCAGAGAACGTAAATTCCCGAGTCATGGTTTCGAAGTGTTCGGCCTCAATATAGAGCGTCCCTTTATATCCGGCAGCCTGTGACAGGATATTCTCGAAATAAACCCGTTGCACACCGGCCTGTTCGACCGTATATAGAAATTTATAGTCCGGTTCCGTTTTGATGTCTCCACTACTGTACCACTCCTTGTCGCCATTACGGACCACGGGCAATGCCATACCTGCCTCGTAACGTATATCCAATTCGTTGGCCGATAGGTACACTTTCATCGGGAACAGCTCGTCAGGACATGTTTCGGGAATGGTAAACATCACCGTTACGTGCGAACGGTCTTCGGTTGGATTATTCTCGTTTATTTTTCCGTACACCTGCGTGCCTACCCATGAAGGAGTGAACGCCTGTCTCTTCACTGTGATCACTTTAATTTTGCGTTGCAGACGTCCTTTCTTTACAAGCAATGTACCTTCCAGCTTCTCGTTATTTCCCAAAGGAAGCAGAGAGATGACGATACTGCCCTTACCAATCCCGTCTTCAATCTCAAAACTATTGTCTATATTTTGTCTAGCCACGAGGTTATCTATCCACGAGACATCTGCCTTATCGTCTTTTGTTATCGTCGTTCCGTTTTTACCTTTAACAGTATAAGAAAGTGTGTAGTTTCCGGTTCCGCCCGTAGCGTCTCCATCTATCACATAGCCGGTCTTTTCAACCGTGAGAATGTAATTCTGATCCTCTACCTCGTTCACCTCGTCGGAAATGGAGATCCAGACGTTGTTCGTGGCCGCTGCTGTCAATGCAGCGGCGAAGTTTTCCTGTCCAAAAGAAAGGGCTCCCTTGATATTCAACTTGTAATGATGGTTACGGCGTATGAGAATCTGATCGCCTTTTTCGTCAATCAGCATCACCCGATAATATTTTTCCGTGGACTCACCCGGAACATGTCCGCGAATGATGATACTGACAGGATCATCTGCGCTGTTTTCACTTTCGAAGATATACTGTTTCGTGGCCGTGGTCACATCCGTGATGTCGCTCATCCTGGCATCATTCTGCGGAAGTGTGACAAACGGATCGTCTTCGCCCGGCCACTCGAAATCGAATCCCTTTTCCGGGTGATAGGGAGCTACCGTACCAAAGGCATTCGTGTTATAGGCTACAAAACCCGTCACCTCTATCCACCCGTTGATCGGATTGTCGATGGAAACCTGCGCATGGTTGCGGATCATCTTTATCGTATTTCCCTTGTCGGCCATTTGAGCATCGATCTTACTATCGTTATCCGGATCGCAGGTAAAACGTGCCCAATAGATCATACGCCCCGACGAGCCCTCCAGCAGAGCCATAACCTCGGCCTCCGATTTGTTACGAAATTTATCCTCCTTGAATTCCGACATATTCTGATTGGCGAGAAAATGTACGGTTCGGGTATTTTCAGGCACTTCGGCCTCGAAATTTCCTGTTAAGCCGGCTCCATTCCCGGTAGGGGTAACTTTGGCCTCGACGGTCGTGGTAAAAAGACCGTAACTGTCGAAACAGAACAGTGTCATGTCCTGTACACCACCTCCGTCGGGATCGACCGAACGGGTTACCACCTCCTGCATAGCCGGAATATCGGCACTGAACCGAAGGGCCACGTAACCTTCATGTGCCGTGGGCATCGAGTCCGGCAGATCATCTTGCCGGCAAGAGACCAGTAGCACAGCCAAAGTTATTGCCGTATGTATTACTCTTTTTATCATAGTCTTATCCTTTATCTGTTCTTCGTACTAATTACCGGTCTATTTGCCATTGTAAACGTCGCGGACACAACGAACACCGGTTCCATTCATATTGTTTTTAGAATTGGATACCCTGCCGCTTGCACTATAATAATATGCAGCATTTAACAGATAATCTATAGCATCTGCATCTGCATTTTCTGTTCCTTGAAAATCCATGATAATCTTCAATTCGGCCTCGGTTGGCAAACGCCAATCGTCATACACCGTTCCATCCTCTGCAACCTCCACATAATTAGCGCAATGCTCCCGTGCAACCCTCAAACTTTTGTCGCTGTCATCCAATGTCAAATTTCCAGCCCCCAACATAAAGCCACCTAATGAAGATGCAATCATAAAAGATGGGGAGACCAGTTGAGCATTATCTTTTCCGGGATCTGTAACCATCAGTCCGGGATTACTTTCGTCTTCAATCAATCGAGGACGTCCCACTGTATATTTATTCGATGTTGCTGTTAATCGAATATGGTACAAACGTCCATTGTATTCTCCTGTGCTGCTTGTCTCTCTCTGCTCCCTACTATTCCAATAATAGTGCAGAATGGTTGATTTTCCGTTCGTTACACTGGAAACAAACTTAGATCGGAAAAAACCGCTGGATGTATTAGTTTCACCCCACCAACCACTTCTTTCTGATGCTTCGTAATCATATTGTCCGTTCCAGCTGGATATATTTCCCGTGGCAAGGCTGATTCCGTATATACGGTCTCCCATATACTCATACGTGGTAGGCCGGGTGTTATTTGTTTTAAAATCGTCACGATAAGAATACCTACTCTGTATGTTTATGATGTACTCCAACGGGTACTGGATAATTTCGACCTCACGTTCTACCTGATCATCATTAAAGACTTTCACTTTGATATAGCGGATCGTGTTGTTGGTCGGTACCGGGCTATGAATGCCGATATTTCCTGTTACATCAGGCTCGGGGGTTATGGTGATTTGCCTGAGAGTCTGAGCATCTACAGAACGTTGCACTCCGAACTTGTCGTAATAATAAGCGCTTACAACTTCAGCATGTACTTCCGATGACGATGCAAATCGCAGTGTAGTATTGTCATCCGCCATATTATGCATCTCTATCTCGTTTTCATTCAGCGTCAGGTAGACCGGACGATCATCCTCACCGCCAACCAGAATCGTTTGTTCATTCCAGTCCTGCACGGAATAAGTCATATCAGTCAATTCAACCGGTTTTGACGGGTCGTTGGCTCCGGGAGCATTCACACTGACTACCACCTCGTAGCAGGTATTACGTTCCAGTGCTTTCTTTTCGCTGACAGGGATCTGGTACCAGTTGCTCTCACGAAGCTGTGCATCGTCTCCATCCCCCTCATACTTCATGGGAATATTCACAACCAGACGTACTTCCTTTTCAAGCGCACTTTCGTTTATCCACGTATGAGCATAGGTATAGGCGGTCACGGTAATTAAATCCGCAGTCCAGTTGAAATAGCTGCCGGAGGACTTATCGGTATCTGTCAGATCAGCCGTACCGTTTACATCCGCTATTACCGATGTTGTATAAGGCATGTTGCGCAAGTAATATCCTGCATTATGGGCTTCCTTACTGTCATCGAACGTTACTCTGTCACCCTTCTGTATCCTGACGACAATCTTGGCTGCCGCACGGCGTAAGGTAACCTGCAGTTCCGTATTGTCCGTAGCCGTTCCGTAGTTTAGAGTTACCGTTTCGGGGGCATTGGGTTCATCGGTTCCAGCATAAGCCACACCGTCCATCAGAAAAGTCCGCGGGGCACCGCTCACCTGCGATAATCCTGTCATGTGGATATTCCGGTCGCTCTGCGTCATGGCCTTGAGTCTATTCAGATCGAAATCTTTGGCATCGAATATTTCCGCCAGAGCTGTGCTGTTGGCAATCAGGTATACCCAATACTTTGTGTCTTTATTGAAACTGCTCCTCTTAGCTGTTAAGGTGATCTTACCGTTACCGGTTTCACTGCCCTCCACCCGCTCGTGCCATTTCCAATCTCCGTTCTCTTCGAAAATCACAACGTCGATATGGTTGACGGCCATTTCCACTCCGGGTTCATTGCCGGCACGGCTCACAGGCAATGTCTCCGACGATAGATTAAGAATGATGCTATTACCGTTCTTTTCCATGCTTCTGCCCGAAATATCGTCGTCTTTTTCACAGGCGGTAAGAAACAGTACCGCCATGCCACAAACAATAATATGATATACTAGCTGTTTCATCGCTCGTTAGTTATTTATGGGTACTTCGATCTGTTTTATCACAATTGCCTCGGGAATGTTACTCCCCTGCCATTTCAAGGAAGCGCTCTGCCCGTTAATTAATAACAATGAACTACCTGTCTGATCCCACGCCGGCGTGTAAGAGATAGCCAGACTTACCGTTTTGTCCACATTTGTGGACTTCAATGCCTTGATCTTGATTTGGTAGGGGTCAGAGGAAGCCACATAATTTCCCGGATCGACAAGCACTCCTTTTTGATAAACCGTTATCTCAAAATCTCCAGCTGTGGCATCAAGCAATGTGGGAACCCATATCTGTTTATCAGGCCCGAATATCGAGAATGTGAAAGAGTAACTGCCCTCCTCAGAAGTAGCATCGTTATTGTACCAAATAGTCGGTTGGCTGTATTGTCCATCTTCCGGTACCGAGCTTCCGTCAGCAGGTGTTATCGGATTGTCGTAACTCGGATAATCAAAAGTGATATTGTAATTCTCCTTATTCCAGTCGGCCACCTTATATTCGACGGTTATCTTACCATCGTTGTGCATCAGGCAACAGACCGTATAATATTTATTCCTTTCGATAGGAGGCATATATACAAAACCGCTTCGGGCGTTTCCATCGAATTCATAGTCTACCCGAAGAACATTACCGTCGTTATCCCCCTTAACGTCCCATGAGGTACTACCCCAAGGGTTTTCGAAAAGATAGAAAGATTCGTTCAGAACAGGTGTATAGTTCGCCGGGTTTTCCTTATCGGTTTGCGAGGCATTCTCAGCTAAAGTTTTCGTTACCTCTTCTTCGACAACTTCGAGGCTGATATCACCTGTAATACCTGTTATCGCTTTCAGTGTTTCATCAGTTTGCGGCATCAGGTAATTGCGTGTCCTTGTTCCGGATGCCAGTACGGTCAATCCGGTAACACGCAGACTGCTATTCTCTCCGACAGGCTTGGCTGCGAATACGCCGAGCTTACCTATCGGGCGTTTCAGTTCAAACGTAAGGTCCTGCCGAAGCAACGTGTGCCCTGCATGTCCGGGATCGGCCGGGGTCTTATCCGACAACTGCGTCAAGTCGATTGTTTCCGTCTGTTTGCAAAACATCGGCAAACCTTTCGACGTATTCAGCTTCGTGAATGTAAAATGGTTCAACTGGGTTTCCGTTGTGTTTTCCGTCAATAAGACAGAAGAACCCGGTGTTTCCATGGCCGCTTCGTTGGCCACGACATAGAAGTCCACCTTCTGTGTCATGGTGGAATACATGGTCAGGTGCATCAGGAACGAGGGATTGTTCACGTCCAGTCCGTCTTTCGTGTAGAAGTGTCCGGCCGGTTGTCCATCAACAAAAGCGTATACGCGCAACGAGTGCAGAACAGTCTCGTTGTTTGTGGGAATACCGTCGGTCTCCTCTACGGCCCGGGTGCCTATGTTCAGTTGCACCAACGCATCACCCTTTTCAGAGGGGACTGTATATTTTTCTTTGATACAGCCGGAGAGCAGAGAAGCACAACAGCCGAATAAGAACACCGCATAAAGTATCTTTCTCATGTTTCACATATTTTAAGGGTCTTAAAATTCAGGTTTCACTTGCTCAACATACCATTCGGGAACGGTGACCTTTATCGCGCCCGCCTTGAATTCGATCCGGATCGGAATCAGCACCTCTTGTTTAGAACAATCGATCATAGGGTTAGCAGCCAAAAAATCAGCCAGGTTGATCTCCGCCAGCAACTCTTCCCCGGAAGCCTGACGCAGACAGACGTTCACGTCCCTGTGATTCATGTGCCGCATTATGTTGGCACGAGCCGTCAGCAATTTTTTGCCGGACTCATATGTAGTTTCAAGCAAATAATCCGTAGCCTCTCCGCATGCCCGGTTCTCGAAATCGGTACAAGGCGAGACACCACATATCTCAAGTACAGGCAATGAACCTGCACGTTTTCCCACAGCGGGAATCCCAACCACTTCTACGAACAAATCGTAGTGGGAGCTGGCAAATTCTATCGTTTTGGTCTGATCATCCTCTTCCCTGCCGGTAAAAGGCAGCACGGTATAGGACGTTGAAGCGTGATAAAGAGAGTCGTTGCCGGAAACCTGTTTACCGGCAAAATAATCCCCGTCAGCAAATACTATTTTGTTAAAGTCACAAGTGGTGAGGCCCTCCACTCTCGTGTGATGGGTGTTTCCCACGCAGACGATCCTGTAATCCCCGGCTTTGAGCGGGGGAAGCAAAGCCGTACGGCTTGCTAACTCATCGTCGGATAAAGTATGCGAATTGACGCATTTATTCTCTGCATCGAAAACATACATTTCCACCCGGCAGATCTTGTCGGGGAATATCTCCGTCGTACCATCTCCCTTATAGCTGAGTGTCAATCTGTTGATGCTAAAACAGTCATCTATGTCTTCATCGATACAAGAAGTTAACGCACCTCCTAACAACGCCAGACAGAAAACAATACTCGTCAATTTCATAAATCTTATTTTTATTTCATCAAGGAGAAAAAAGAGGGGGAAGACGGGATACACCCGCCATTCCGCACCCTTTAATAATTATTAGAATTCAGGAGAAACAGGAACGACAGTCCAGTCTGCCACATCCACATTTAACTCCACGCAACGCTCAGGTTCGTCGAAATCACTATCCGTGAACGAGTAGAGCACCCGGTAGATCTTTCCTGATGTAAAGGCAGAAGCATTGGTAAACTGTCCGCGTAAATAGAGAGGCACCTCTGAATTACTGTTCACACCGCGCAGGGCGAGCAACAACTCAGGATTCTTAGCAGCATCCGTCACGTGTGCTAAACCGTAAGTGATGATTCCGGCGGCATCTTCTCCATCTTCAGCAGGATCGGTAATATCCGTACCATCTACGAATTTTTTCCCGCCGACAGCCAATTCTAAATTCAATTCATCGGCCCACGGTGCGGAACGATCTTCGATCCAACCCCATACTTCCGTATGATCGATAGTTTCAAATACTTTAGTATCCTCCACAGGAAGTTTAGACACGAAATCAGACTGTGTATAGTAATTGTTCAATGCTATTTTCTGTAACTTGACAGAGGTATACTTGGGAACATCTCCCTCTTGGGTATACTGGAATCCATAGATTTCGAAACGCGATACACGTGGCTCCAGGGTTACGTTCGCCGTGTAAACATTGTCATGAATTTCGCTCCCGTCAAGTTTTTTTTCTTCAAGCTCATCTTCACCATAAAGAGGATAGGTCGGGTGACCGCTTCCATTGTCATTCGGTATATGATCAACACGGGTTGCAATTGTAGAGTACTCCACGTCACCGATATTCCCCACGACAACGACTTTCGAGGTGGCAGCGGGCAGAAAATGATAGGTAATATCTTTTCCGTTCTCACCTATTTCAGCCCACTCAGAATCTGTTTTACTGAAATAGACCTGTTGATCCTGATTCTCATACTGAGGAACGGTTTGCAGGTTGCCGGCAGCATCCACAAAGAACACCTTGAAATTTTCCAACGCAACCTGGGAACCACCTTTCATTGCATCACCCGTAGCACGTGACTTCACAGTCTTTTGGATATTAGGCAGTTTGATCGTCACACTTTTGGGCATAGTATCCGTTTTCACACCATCTTCATGCTCGTCCTTACTGCAAGAAACAAGTCCCATTGTAGCCACTAAGGCCATCAATACTAAATTTTTCACTTTCATAAATACAAAAATTAATGGTTTTATTGAAAATTATAATTGTTCTATTACTCCTTGCACTTGTGTCAGGTTATGCCGGGCCTCTTCCACCCCTGCTTCGGCGGCACGACGGAAAGCGTCTTCCGCTTTATAAGGCTCTCCGGCCCCGGCATAGGCAACTCCCAGGGTGTTGAGAAGCGTGGAATCGCTGAAGGTAACCTTCGAATATTCTAACAATTGCACAGCCTTGTCATACTCCTTCTTTGCCATAGCCTCCAATGCCAGGTCGTTCAAGACGGCCGGTGCATCGGGGAAGTAACGAGCAGCCACCTGCATAACTTTCCCGTATCCGGGTGATCCCTTCTCATAAGAATCGGCCACTTTATACATCTCCGTCAAGCTCAGCAAATCGGGACGTTCGTCCACCATGCGCCGGGCCTCGTCGAGATTGAAGTTGCGAACATTGTATTCTATTTTATATTCATTACGCCGTAAAAGAGGATATATCTCGTTGAGCAGGCGATGATAGATGTCGGCAGGTACTAATTCCTGCAACTGTTTTTCACAGACATCACGGTCTCCTGTACATTCATCGATAATGCGCACGACCTCTCCACGTTTCAGAAGCCCTGGAAACTTGTCCAGCACGAGACGGAAACCTTCCCAATCCTCACCTTTCCAATCGACGTGTATCATGGCAGGGTCGAACTTGTCATGGCGGCAAATATAGTCGGCCAACGCTTTGGCACGATTCTCCGACAGTTTGAGGTTGTGAGCCACAGTACCCTCCGGAGAAGCGTAACCAGTAATAAAAATACCCGTGATGGAAACATCCTCGTTATCCTCGACTAGCTGAATCGAATGGGACACGGTATCCAATTCAGAACGATTATCCTTATATCCGGGAAGGATCCTGTAACTATCCTGACGAAACTGGAGACGCGCCGTACGGGTTTCAGCCCGGACTTTCACCGGTTCCGGTTCGGGCACAATCGTACAAATTCTGTAATCAGGGATGAAAGCGGGAAGAATATTCCCGGGCAGGACCTGTTCCGCTTTACCTTCCGAACAGTTTACACACCCATACACCTGCTCACGCAGTTCGATCCGCCCATCGAGCATCCAGTGTTCGTAAGGGACTGTCGCCAGATACTCGTACCCCTGATCTTTACCGTTACGGCGACGGATGACAACCTGTGCATTCTCGTCGTGATAAGGGGGAATATCTACACTTTCCAGACGCTGAGCCCGAAGATACATTTTGTTGCGGGCTTTACCGTCTATGACGATCGGTGGGAAAGCCGCTTCACGGTTTCCATCCTTGGATAGCAATATGGGAGTCAAGGCTATCGTATGCTGTGTCTTGATTTTAAGTTCACTCAAATCAACCAGCATGGTCAGTTGTACTTCTCTGCCTTTCTTGACAACTCCCCGGTTCTGTATCCCGATTTCGGCAAGGTAACTGACCTCGTTTTCAGCATGTATCACCTCCGGACAACATGCCAGTAACGCTAAGAGTATGATATATAAATGTTTCATCTTTTTCCGGTATTACTTAATAATGTAGATAAGAGATATTCCCGCTTTCGTCGGGCCGAAATAATGCTTCTTCTGGTTACCCTTGAAACGACCGCAAGTCTTGCACTCGTACTTGTCGTACTTCGTGTAAATGTATCCGGCACCGATATTCGCTTCCAGATTCCAGCGTTTACCTAAAATCCACGTATAACCATAAGAAATACCGATCCCGGTGGCCCACCCCTCATAACGATGCTCTTGGGTAGACTTATTTTGGAAGGGAATCCGCACACCGCTGATATTGTATTCTGCAAACCCGGTATGAATACCGAAAAAATGTCCGTTGAAACGTTCGCACAACCAGTACCGGAATTCCGGCATCACCATCCAATGCTTGATCTTCTTATTATCGTCTTTATTAAGGGTCCACGGATTATACCCCCCCACCAGATCGAGGGTTGTACGCTTGCCCAGCCCGAATTCAAACCCGATGTTGGGTGTTGAAGTGGCCCAATAAAGAAGATTGGTTTTAACCGCAATATCCTGCGCGCAGACAAGGTTTCCACACCACCACACGACAAGAAAAATTCCGAGGATTAATCTTTTCATATTTTCATTTTATCGTTATACCATTCGTTACCGGCCAAGCCGGTATGTATATTCACTCCACTTTATTTTCTTTAATATCGGTAAAACACAAAATGTAATGTTGCCCCTGGCTGTATGTGTGTGTATGTATGTGTATGTATTTCTCTGTTTAAATACAGAAGAATAGAAAAGGTAATTCAGGGGCAAACATTACATATTTTATCTGATATTTATACAATAGGACCAATAAAAAGGAACATTTTTATTGGTTGAAATTCGAAAAAAAGGAGGTCTTTATGATGAAGAGTTGACTTACTGAATATCAAATAATTGAACTAAAAATAAAAAAGCCGATCTTATAAATAAGATGGCTTTATGTATCAAAAAAATAAGGTTCGTTTTCTATAGATAAAACTATAACTTTCTTTTCATTAATATTATAATTACATTACAAATATAAATACTTTTTGGAATATGCAAAAATATAAATACAATTAATTTCATAATAGGTTCGTAAATCTGTTATAAATTACTATGTTTTAATATATTATTTCATATAAAAAATATATGTTGTAATTGTAATTTTATCAGAAATTGATTTTAGTCTTTTTCATTATTTCGGTTGTAAAAACTTTTGAATTCGTATCTCATAACGGTTGAAAAATACGTTGACCACTGACCGGCAGAAGTGACCGGGTCCCCACACACGAATACCGGAGACGGACAAGTACTAAAAAATTCTACTCTTCCCGGCGCTAATCAGCCGATAGACCACATAAACCGATAGGATTTATCCCCCCTGAAGCAGAACCCTCCGGCAATAAAATCTCTACCCTTCGTTCCTTTGAATTTTCCTGTATTTTTTATCGGAAAAAGAAAATAAACAACAAAGAAGTATATTGTCCCAATTGCTCCCGAAGAAATTTATAAGCCCTGTATTTTTGTTGTTTGACCGTATGTATCGTTATATTCAGGTCACAGGCAATCTCTTCTCCACTCTTCCCTTCAAGGCTCATCAGCATAATTTTTTTTCTTTCTTCGGGCAAGCGGTCGATCAATTCCCTCAATTTCCGGAATAACTCTTCCCGCACCACACTATAAAAATTTTCTTCCGACATTTCCCCTTCTTCTTCAAACCAGTGTTTTAGCCTTTCTTCTTCCACATTACGGTCACGCAAATATTTTAAAGCATTATTCCACACTGCACGGTATAAATAAACCGTCAAAGCTTTCCCATTCTCAAAGCGAACCGAACTATTCCACAAATTCACCAGGGTATTCTGAACAATATCGGGAACAACTTGTTCATCTGCCAAAATCCGGGAACTATAATGACAAAGGGGAGCATAAAACGACTTGAAAAGTACTTTCCAGGCCTTTTCATCTTTTTGGTTTATTCCTTGAATCAATTCTTTCGTTTCTGGCAACATGATCCCAAGCTTTCGACAGCCGAAAATAGAAAATATATTTAAGAACAAAAAATAAGAAAGAAAAAACGCTGACCGGCAAAATTTCAATTCCGCCAATCAGCATACTGTTAATCGTAAAAAGTCAAAAGTCGGCCCCCCATCGGTCATCGATAGGAGAACAAGCCTTCATTGCTTTCATCTTCGGCATTCGCGGCTATCCAGACTTTAAAATCACCGGGTTCCGGTCCGTATTCCATTTTTAAATTATACATAGAAATTGTTTCGGGGGTAATCAAAAACTCAACGTTCCGGGTCTCCCCGGCCTTTAATGCCAACTTCTGATAAGTAGAATAGACATAAAATTCATACCTAAAAATCCATTCCCGCCGATTCAGTAAATCGATACCGAAACTGATACGGAAACTCAAATCTTCGATTACCTCCCAAGTGAGATGTGCATTTCCCGTCACCCGGTCATCCCGGATATTCTTATTCAGGTAAGCGATCGTAGCCAACGGATTCCCGGTAGAAGAATTCTGAGAATCCGAGAAATCTCCTTCTTTATCGTAAGATTTAATAGTAAAGCTCAAACGGTAAGCCTGTCCGACTACCACCGGGGTTGCCATTACTTTTTTATCTAAAAGCAGCTGACATATTATGTCCGATCGTTATTTTTTCTCAGAGGTGATATTCATTATGCGCCCGCAACGTGAGCCGACGATATCCATTCTGTTTGATCACTTCTTTTTACTGGAAGAAACCGACACTCAAATTATAACTTACATTTTCAGCACCTCCACTCAAGCCAATCTGGTAATTCCTGACGGAATCAAGCCTGAAAATCTCGTCAAACCAATCAGTGCCTTTTTCTAGTAATTCGAGATGTGGATACGCAGGTTCTTCTCCCATAGCACCTTTGGCCAGAACCATGACTTCCGATAATGGCACCGATAGTTTCTTCCTTAACAACCACCGCAGCTCCGATAACGGATTCCCGGTCTTTTTTCTGTCACTTATCCCGTCACCGAAATTCTGTCCTGTCCGAAGAGTACTTCCGATAATAACAAAAGTGTACCGATCAAAAACAAGCCTCTTCCCTTCATATGTCTTAAATTTATCAGTAGTAATATAAATGAGTTACTCTCCCCCTTATTTCATCCGATTGCGATTTTCTTCAGCCTGTCGTTTGTTAGGGTTACAACTTTCCTTATATTTGCATATTTACATCCAATTTACGGTTTTATGCGTTTATGGAAATGGTTAAAATTGGGGTTTGACCAGACTTTTTCGGGAGCCTGGTGGAAACAATTACTCTGGCTTACCAGTGTGATCGTATTTTTCTTCGCGGGGATGTATATCCTGCGTCCCCAGGTCGGTATCTCCCCCCAGACGGAAAATGTCTTCACTTCTCCGGCAGAACAAGAAACCCAAAAACTGAATTTTTGGGATTTGGTAGAACTTTTTATCGATCCGGGAGGATTCGCCAATCAAAAAGAGGTCAACCGTCCTTATGCCTTATTGGTCGTACTGGCAGGCATGTTGTTACTTACGGGTATTTTAATTTCGGTATTTTCGAATATGCTGGAACGCCGGGTGGAACGTTTCCGCAAAGGCGACAGCCATTATGCTTTTTCCAATCACATCATTATATTGGGTATCGACGATATGGTGCCTTATCTGATCCAGCAACTCCGACGAAATGCCGAGTATAAAAAATGCGATATCGTCGTATTGACCGTCGAAGATACCGAACAGGTGCGACTGAAATTCCATGCCGAACTGAACCGGAAAGAAGAAAGGAGACTGGTCATCCTGCACGGACGGCGGGACTCGAAAGAAGAATTAAAAAAAGCCAGGGTTCATAAAGCGGAAAAATTGTTTATCTTAGGAGAAGCGAATGAATACGACCGGGATTCTTTAAATATCGACTGTGTCAAACGTGTGGCAGAAATCTGTGAACAAACCAAACGTAAAAAACCACTCTGTTGTCATGTTTTATTCGAATATCAGGGTACTTTTTCGGTATTTCAGGTTTCGGATATCAGTCAGCAAATCAAACAATACATCGAATTTACTCCTTTCAATTTCTATGAGATCTGGGCTAGACGGGTTTTGGTAAAATGCAGTGCGGAAAGTAACGGCACGATTCATTATTTCCCTCTGGACCGGGGAGGAATTAGCGAAAACTCGGAAAATTACGTTCATCTGGTCATTATCGGTATGACCCGTATGGGTATAGCCCTGGCAATCGAAGCGGCCCATATCGCCCATTTCCCGAACTTCAAAACTCACCGGAAAAAAACGCGGATCACCTTTATCGACCGGGAAGCCAGACGGGAAATGGATTTCTTCATGGGACGTTACCGTCATTTGTTCGACTTATCGGAAGCCCGGTTTATGGATTGTGAACAAGACAAGACATTTCATCCCTGCCCCAGAACTTCGACAGCCGATTTTATCGATTTGGAATGGGATTTTATCCAGGGAAGGGCCGAATCCGAACCTGTCCAAACCTTATTAGGGCAATGGAGCGGTGAAAAAGATAAACTATTGACCATTGCCATCTGTTTTAATTTTCCGCATACCAGTCTTGCCCTCGGTCTTTATCTCCCGGATGCCGTCTATGCCCACCAGGTTCCGGTATTGATCCGCCAGGAAACCTCGGACACGATTCTACAAATCGTCAATTCTTCTATAAAATATCAGGCTTTACGGCCATTTGGAATGGTCAACCGCTGTTACGACCTGACAATGGAGGATTTATATCTGCCGAAATGTATCAATTATGTCTACGACTATTTTTACCAGCATACTGTCAATCCCCCGGATCTCCCTTCCGAAAAAGAATTGACAGAAAAATGGAATAAGCTACGGGTAGTGAAACAATGGTCGAATATTTACAATGCCAGTTCTATAGCCACTAAGCTCCGCTCGATCGGAATCGCCTTACCTATGAAAGATAGAATGCGAGAACTCACTCCACATGAAATCGCTATCCTGGCAGAAGTAGAACACAACCGCTGGAATGTCGAGGAATTGTTAATGGGTTACCGGACTGTGACTCCCGAAGAAGAAAAAGAAATTGAAAAAAATATCGAATTGAAAAACGTATACAAGGAAAAACGTACTGCCCACTATGACATCCGGCCTTATGAAGATTTACGGTCGGATGAAAGCGGTCGTTGTGCCAATGTCTACGACATCAGCATCACTTCGGCAATTCCTTTAATTCTCAACCATATACATACGCAAACCGATCAAGTGGAGGACTGATCATTTATTTTAGATTTTGTTTGTAAATTATCTGTTTATTAATTATACTTGTAAAGAAAAAAAACAAAATCATGAAATACTTTTCGTTCCTTGTTTATCTAGTAGCCTTTATCGCTTGTCATGACGATCACCATACAGAACCGGAATTACCACAAGGCCAATGGACCGAATCGCATCCATTCAAGGGAATTCCACGTACAGGAGGGGTCAGTTTTACTATCGGAGACGTCGCTTATGTCGGCCTGGGGCGTACTTTGTCTACAGCTACCGAGGCATTAAAAGATTTTTGGATGTACAAAGATACGACCTGGACCCGTATCGCCGACTTTCCGGGGACAGAACGTTACGGAGCGGTTGCTTTTGTGCTCGGCAATATCGCCTATGTAGGTACAGGTTATACTCCATCCACCAAAAATCGAGCAGATGAATTTCATCATGATTTCTATGCCTATGACCCATCGACCGGTAAATGGAGCGACACTCCGGTGACTTATTTACCTCCCGATGCCCAGGGCGAAAGTAATGCCCGTAAAGATGCCATTGCTTTTTCGTTAAACAATAAAGCTTACGTAGGTACAGGCATTTCACCTAAAAACCATGCTTTGAAGGATTTATATTGTTTCGACGGTTCGACCTGGACAGAACTTTACTTTCCCGGTGAAGCCCGATACGGAGCTTCGGTTTTTGTCATAGACGATAAAGCGGTAATCTGCCTGGGTACAAGCGGGGCGAATAAAACGTCCTATTTAGCCGATGTAAATATTTTCGACGGCATAACCCAGGAATGGTATGCTCCCCGCCCCCTGGTAAATCTGAAATCCCATCAGGACGACGAAGAATACGACCAGATTCCGCGGGCTTATGCCATAGCTTTCACTTCGGACAAAACGGACGGACAAACCAAAGGATATATCACGACAGGGATGGGCCCGTATCTTCATACCTGTTGGGAATACGATATTCAAAAAGATCATTGGAGGAAAGTCAGCGATCTCCCTGCTCCTATGACAAAGCGGATGTATGCTGTCGGCTTTTCCTTAAACGGTAAGGGATATATCACTACCGGAGGATTGAATTCAAACACTCCTATCCCCGCCGATATGTGGAGTTTTACCCCATAAACCGAAAACCGGGAAAGTTTCCGGTTCCTGATACCGGTCATCGATGAGCTAATTTAAATGGATTCACCGACGCCTGACTCTGCCGGAGTGTATATTTTGCTTTCATAGCGTGTACACTTTATGACCATACCAGCAATAAAAATTTTAAAACAACAAAAATCCCGAATTGATCCAAGTTTTTGTTTCAAATTTTCGTGTAACAATCGTGTAACATTTACGGAAATAACGGCAAAAAAGTTTGATTTTTTGCACTAGAAAAGGGGTCAAAATCGATTGATTATTGCCCCCTTTTAGTTTTAAGTTGCTGATTTTCAGTGGAGCCAATTGCGGGACTCGAACCCGCGACCTACGCATTACGAATGCGTTGCTCTACCAGCTGAGCTAAATTGGCGTTTACGGGTGCAAAAGTAACAATTTTTTGAGATATCAAAACGATTCAGGAGAAAAAATCTACCTCACCGGATATAAAGTTTACCGGATTTTGGCCATGTTTGCAAAAAAAACTACGTTTGTAGCCGTTCAAAGACTAATTATGGCATCCGAAAAAAAATTTTCTTTCAAAGCCCGTTTGCATAGTTTCAAATATGCTTTTCGTGGTGTGTTTCTTTTATTTCATTACGAACACAATGCGTGGATACATTTGATTGCAATTGTTTGTGCTGTCATGGCAGGCATCATTTTATCCCTGACTTCTTTGGAATGGGTAGTAATCCTTTTTGCTATCGGTAGTGTGCTTGCTGCCGAAGCCATAAACACGGCGATTGAAAAACTAGCCGATTTCATTTCCCCGTCGCATCAGGTCCTTATCGGTAAAGCAAAAGACCTCGCAGCAGCAGTACTGATCCTGTCCACCTGTGCATTTATCATCGGAGGTATTATCTTTATTCCTAAAATAATCCATTTCTAAGTTTTATTCCTCATGCAAACAAAATTTATTCTGCCTTGCCTGTTAAGTACTCTTTTTTTCTTAAACTCTTTTTCGCCCTCGGCTCAGAATCGTAAAACCATCGAAACGACGACCGATATTCTCATGTTCATCACACCGGTAGCAGGATTTGCCGGTTCACTGGCTATCGGAGATTATCAGGGTACCAAACAAATTATCTTTTCGGGAGTGATGAATATGGCCATGACCTATGCCCTGAAATATGTGATCAGGAAAGAACGGCCGGACCATAGCGATCATCATGCTTTTCCTTCTTCCCATACCTCCGTCTCTTTTCAGGGAGCCTCCTTTATACAAAGACGCTACGGATGGAAATTCGGCTTACCGGCTTATTTACTCTCCGCCTACGTCGGTTGGGGACGGACGTATGCCAAAAAACACGATTGGTGGGATATCATCGGAGGAGCAGCCATCGGAACAGCCAGCAGCTATATCTTCACCCGTCCGTTTGCCCGAAAACACAACATTACTTTTTCACCGGTAATTCTCAGTGGACAACACCCTGGGTTTTATGCCTCTATCCGGTTTTAATCGGCTTCTCAGTTTTTTTATTTAGAATAATTAAAAATTATTTATTATATTTGTCCTCACTTTAGTGAAGGAAACATGCAAAAAGTAAAAAAACACACCGGTATACGAATTTTTTTCTTAGCCCTGTTTTTGGGTTATTTTGCCGACATTACATTTTTTACTCATAGCCATATTACCCACGGAGTTACTATCGTCCATTCGCATTTTTCTTGCCCGCTTCCGACAAACAAGGATTCCCGCTCCTCCCGACACGATCATTCGGCTAATGCATTAATCCTGATCGCTCATGCGCAGATGTGGCACAGTCTGGTCCAAACTTCTCCGGAAATCCCAGACCTGCCATGTACCCGGCATATCACTTATTATACAGAAACCACCGGCACTCCGGAACCGATCTCCATTCCTCATTTTCACCTCAGAGGCCCTCCTGTAAAAACGTTATAATTTCAACGGCACTTTGCCGAAGGGTATCCAATTGCTTACCGAAAACGGAAACTTTGTCTCTGCCTATAACGAATCCACAGAAACGAAGTTTTCCCGGATATACTTTGTATACCTATCGGTAAGCCAAACTTTCTATCGTCAAACTTTATAAATTTCTATTACCATGCGTTTATTTTTCTTATTTCTGCTCTTACTTGCGTCGGTCCATCACTCTATAGCGGATCATTTTACAGATAAAAAAACGAAAACCGATCCAACCTCACAGGTCATGTCATCGATAAAAATACCGGAGAACACATTCCTTTCTTCACTGTCAGCCTGAAAGGTACAACACTTGGAACAGCGACAGACGAAACCGGCCACTATTTTCTAAAAAACCTACCGATCGGTACCTATACTATCCGGGTAAACGGAGTAGGCTACCGATCGGCAGAAAAACAAATTACCCTCAGGCAAGGAGAAACCCACGAACTTAATTTTGAAGTGGAAGAAGACATGATCCAGTTGGAAACCGTAGTGATATCGGCCAATAAAAACGAAACAAACCGGCTGGAAGCACCGATAGTGGTCCATGTAATGACTCCGAAATTATTCGAAAATACCAATTCGGTATGCCTGGCCCAAGGACTCAGTTTTCAGCCCGGTCTTCGGGTAGAAACTAATTGCCAGAACTGTGGCTTCCAGCAAGTCCGCATAAACGGTCTGGACGGTCCCTATACCCAGTTGCTTTTAGACGGAAAAGCTTTATTCAGTTCATTAAACGGTGTATACGGTATCGAACAAATTCCAACCGGGATGATCGAACGTGTCGAAGTTATGCGCGGTGGTGGTTCTGCTCTCTATGGTGCCAACGCCATCGGTGGCACAGTGAATATCATCACTAAAGAACCCCTGAATAACCTGTTTATGATCAGTCATAACCTGACTGCTATCGGTAACTCGGCCTACGATAACACCACCTCACTGAATACTTCACTAGTCAACAGCCAACGGGACGCAGGAATCTATCTTTTCGGAACTTCACGCCACCGCCAACACTATGATCACGATGGAGACCATTTTTCAGAAATCGGAAAACTCAAGCTGACGACTCTGGGATTCCGCAGTTTTTACAAACCCACCTCTCAAACCAAACTGACTTTAGAATACCACAATATCCGGGAATTCCGACGTGGAGGAAATCTATTCAGTCTGCCTCCCCACGAAACCGATATCACCGAACAGGCCGATCATGATATCAACGGCGGTGGGGTGGATTTCACCTTCTTTTCGAAAGATTATGCCCATAAACTCAATCTGTATTCCTCTGTCCAACACACTGCCCGTCAATCTTATTACGGAGCAGGTAAAGATCCCAAAGCCTATGGCAAGACAAATGACCTGACTGCTATTGCAGGGATTCAATACTCATACAATTTCAACCATCTTCTTTTTATGCCGGCAATATTGACAGCCGGCAGCGAATATTCCTATAACAAACTCGTCGATAAAATGCTGGGTTATCACCGTACCATCGACCAAAAGGTCGACGTCTACAGCTTTTTTCTCCAAAATGAATGGAAAACAGAGCAATTCAGTTTCCTATTGGGAGGCCGACTGGACAAAAACAGTTTCATCGATTATATCATTTTCAGTCCTCGTATCAACCTACGCTACAATCCCTTGAAAGACATCAGCCTCAGAGTCAGTTATTCGGCCGGTTTCCGGGCCCCCCAAACCTATGATGAAGACCTACACGTAACTGCTGTCGGAGGAGAAGTGTCGCTGATCCAATCGGATCCGAATCTGAAAACCGAAAAGTCGGGAAGTTATAGCGTCTCAGCCGACATTTATCATTCTTTCGGACGAGTACAAACCAATCTGTTGATTGAAGCATATTATACCAAATTGAAGCATATTTTTGTAGTCAGCCCTATCGGTTACGACGAAGAAGGCAACAAAATACTCGAACGCCGTAATGGTTCGGGTGCCAAAGTAAAAGGTATCAATCTCGAAGGAAAAATTATCCCTCACCGGGATGTACAAATCCAATTGGGGATATCTCTCCAGCAGAATAAATACAATCGTCCTCAATCCTGGAGTGACGATCCGGATACAAAGAAAACCCGTGAAATGTTACGTTCTCCCAACCGGTATGGCTATTTCACGTTTTTTACTTCTCCTTTCAAAAAATTCGGTATATCCGCTTCAGGCACTTATACAGGAAGTATGTATGTTCCTCACATGGCCGGATATATCGAAAAAGACAAACTGGAAAAAAGCGGAGATTTCTTTGATGCCAATATTAAATTGAATTACGATTTTACCATCAGCGGAAATTATATTCTTCAACTCAATTGTGGTATCCAGAACATTTTTCAAAGCTACCAAAAAGATTTCGATCGGGGAGAATTTCGGGATGCCGGATACATTTACGGACCGGGCCTTCCCCGTAGCTGGTTCGCCGGCATTAAACTCAGCCTGAATTAACCGGATCGGGTGATTTCTAACCACCGCCCGGAATTTCCTTCCCTACCACCCGGAATACCTGCTGTAAAATATGGCCTTCTTCATCCATCAACGTCAAGGTATGGCGACCTTCTTTCAGCCATACTTCTTGCTGATGGATGGAGTGGGTTACACCCAAAAACTGCTCGTCGACATACCAATAAATCCGGGCTTTAACCGATCGATGCACGGCTTCGAGAACCACACGTCCGGGTTTCCCTCCGAAATCCCTGGGAATAAAAACCCGGGTTCCCCGTTGGGGATAAATCATTTCCATCATCTCTTCCCCCTGAGGGTGACAATCCGGACGATAAGGCGGTAATCTGCGATATCCGGTATGAGTCCGGCAATAGTACCATTCCTGCACCGGTGGAAGCACAAACCAGGGCTGTATCCTGATCCGGTGCACCGGCTCACAATCCGAAGTCACCTGCCATTTTCCGGTAGCATCGAGATTTACCAAGCGGTGGTAAGGACACACCTGTGTCCTGCTTCCGGCAGCACAAACCCGGATGGTATCGGTCTCCTCACAATAAGCCGAAGCCCGGTAACCGCTCCGATGACATACGACCACCTCTTTCATCTCCTCGGCCGGTTCGTAGAAATGCCGGTTCACAGGCAAAAGACCAGCGACCTCAAAGAGTACCGGAGCCGCAGCTCTCACCCCAACCAAACCCGGACGTCCTTCCCCGTCGGCATTCCCTACCCAAACGCCGATCACATACTCGGGATTCACTCCCACCGCCCAAGCATCCCGGAAACCAAAACTAGTTCCCGTTTTCCAGGCCAGATTCATCGCCGAGACAAAATTTTTCCACCCCGATTCCATTTCCGGCCGTTCCACCTCCTCCAAAGCTTTCATGGTCTGCCAGATCGCCGAAGCTTTCAATACACTCCGATCCGCACTAATATTTTTCTCTTCCTCATCTTGTCCTTCCGCTCCGCTATACTCCTCCCAAACCTTCAAACGGGAATATTCCCCGTCAAAATATTGTCCGTCTCTGTCATTATAATGATTCAATACAGCACTCATTCCTCCATACAAATTACAAATATCCCAAAGTGACGTTTCGGCACCACCCAAAATCAGACTCAGTCCATAATGATCGGCGTCGCGGTTTAAAGAACGAATACCCAATTGTTTCAGATCATCGTAAAAACGGGCATATGAATAATCTTTGAGTAAGCGTACAAAAGGAATATTCAAGGATTGAGCCAAAGCCTGCCTGGCCGGTACGACGCCCTTAAAATCACGGTTAAAATTCGAAGGAGAATAGCTTCCGAAACGGGAAGGGATATCGGGCACTAAGGTCCCGGGTAAAATAAACCCACTCTGTAACATGCAAGCATATAAAGCCGGTTTGAGAATACTTCCCGAACTCCGAACGGCCTGAACAATATCCACGTCATTTCCCCGGCTACCCTTCCGGGGAGCACTATTCCCGACATAGGCCCTGACTTCTCCGGTCGGGACATGAGCCACCAACACAGCCATGTTATAGATATAATTCTGGCTCAGTAAAGCAGTATGCCGTTCTACGATCTCATTGATCTTTTTCTGCAAGCGTCCGTCGATATATGTCGGGCACACTTTTCCTTTTTTTTCCCGATAAGCCTTAGCCAACAGATGGGGTGCCACAGTAGGGATATCGAACTTTTTTTCCGGCAAGGGCTCAGCCAAGGCCAGGTGGTACGAATCTTCGGACATCACCCCTTCCCGGTATAATTTGGCCAACAACCCGTCTCTTTTTTGTTTCAGTAAAGTATTGTTCTTTCCGGGATAAAGCAATGCCGGTGCATTAGGTAACACCGCCAGTAAAGCAGCTTCGGCCCAGCTCAGCTGTTCGGGCCGGCGGTTAAAATATTTCAGCGCAGCCGCCCGTATGCCGACTACATTCCCCCCAAAAGGAGCGTGTGAAGCATACATCTCCAAAATCTGTTTTTTAGAATAACTCTGCTCCATCCGTAGTGTCAGGAAAATCTCCCTTATCTTTTCAGGAACGGTACGGGGCGGATTTCCCAAAGCCAAACGCACCACCTGCATCGAAAGCGTACTTCCCCCACTGACCACATGCCCGGCCTGTATATTCTGCACTAATGCCCGGCACAAAGCCCACCAATTCACCCCCTGATGGGCTAAAAAATACCGGTCTTCGAAAACCAAAACAGAAATAACATAGCGGGGAGGCAAATCCTGAACCTCTTCAAAACGCATCTGCCCATCATCCGCCACCTTCATACCCATAACCTGCCCTTCCCGGTCGAACAACACCGTAGCATAAGGGTCCTGAAACAAGGGGACCGGCAGTATAGACCACCAAAAAAGAAAGAGAATAATAAAAAGCATTACGGCAATCAAAACAGATCGCCGGGAAATATTGCTCCATTTTACAACTGTGTTCATTCGTCCCTGCTTTTGCCTCCTAAAATACACACAATTCTAAAAATCCGAATCACTCGATTGCTAAATTTATCCTATAATTTTTGGCTTCTACCGACAAAGCGGAAGTTTTCTGCATCACTTCTCCATCCTGATTCTTCGCCAGGACAGTGTAACTCAACTTTCCCGAAACCGGCAATGTAAAATAACGATACCCCGTATCCTCCGCACCGGTAATAGTCACCGAACGCCCGCTTTCCGACACGATAGCCACAGAAATCTCTGTAAATTCACGGGCAAACGACTCGTCACAGCTCATGGCTACTCCCACATTGATCTGAGGTGCAGTCAAAGAAAGGGTAGTAATATCCCCTTCGATCACTTCAAAGGGTTCACTTTCGACACTATACACCGGATGCCCCGGCTCATCATTACCCGCTTCTGTTTGGTCAGGGGTAAAAGCTTTTACCGTATAATTCTCACCAACCGGCAAAGTTATCCGTTTAGAAAAGTCTGTTCCAGGAGCATAGTCCTGACCTTCTAACAAAACACCATTCTGTCGGATCTGAACCTGCAGACCTGCATCCACGGCACGGGACAGGGGAATAGTTTCTCCACCAACACTAAAGTGAATACTTTCTAATAATATAGAACCATAATTCACTCTCTGACTCTCAGATTTTTCACAAGAAGCACCCAAAATAACAGAAAAAAAATATAATAATAATATGTATTTTCATCCCAACAAACTATTTATTATAATTCAATACAAAAGAATCCAACCAAAACTGCGAACCTTTCAAATAATAGTTGGAATAGAATGATCCACTACCCTCTTTACTAAATTTATCCTCCAAATGATCCCGGTCTTCTTTCGTTCCGGCTTTAAAAATCAATCTGACATGTGATATGGGTAACTGAACAAATTGCTCATTATAAACGACATCTAAATTTTGGGTTATGTAGTCAGATTGAGTATTATTCGACTTTATTTCCGCTCTACCTATAACAGTCTCCAAACCGTCTGTAATGTTAATTAACTGAATACTAATCAAATATTCATCGTCACCATAAGGAGAAGCTTTATACACAAAAGTCATGGAAGTCGGTCTGACATAAGCACTTTTGGCGTATATCGAATCTTGTCCGGAATCATACTCTCCGACACATACTATTCCTGAAGAAATATTTTTAATAACGCTTCCGCTTTTATTTCCAAAACTACAAGAATTACCCTGCCCCCACCCAATAGTCATCATATGGGCGACCGTACTACCGTTATCAGTTATCGGTAAAGTACTGGATTTTGAAACATAGAAAGCATTTACACCATTTGAATGACAAGTCAACGGATTTCTCGTTCCAATCCATCCCCCATTAAAAGTATATAAAGGGTTTCCGCTTTTAGGATAACTGGTTTCATATCCTTCATCCAAATTTGAATTGGGGATAGCCAAAGCTTCATATGTACGAAAACTCGTCACTTTCCCCGGTACCTGTCCCCGGTATTTAGGCCTTACATAATAAGTGCTCCCTGGTGTCAATTCATCCTTCCGCAAATCAGCAGCTAAAGTAGTCCAATTGGTTCCGTCCGTACTAAATTCATAGGTGATATCACTAAATTTAGTAAAATCTCCGGTTTTCACACTATCAGCCACCAAAGGATTTGCTGTAAATTCTTTGGTCCAGATATTTCCCGGATATACGCCAATAGAAAATACAGGCTTAATCGTCTTAACGGTATAATCCGCTTTATCACTCCAACGTTCGTTGGCTTTTATCCTTACCTGAAACTGATTGTCAGCATCTAAACCTCCATCTTTTGTCAACAAGGAAGAAGTCATTTCCGTGAAATCAATTTTTCCCATAGTAGCAACTTGATCTAAAGTCGGCAGAACAATAGCAGCATTTTGCAAAGCTTGCCGATCTTCCTCTGTTATTGTCGACAAAAGATAAGTCTTATTTAAAGCGGAAAGATTAGGATCGGCAAAATTCAAGGTTATCTCGACATCTTGTACCGGCCGAACGGCAGCATAGCTAATAACGGCAGTTTTAGCCTCTCCAGTTTCGGTATAAGTCAGGAGATTATTTTCATCGAATCCTTCTGCGGTGATTTTCGGTTTCGGTAGCCACTCCTGTGGCAAAGTTTCATTTACTGTAATTGTTTCTACAGCAGCTTCCACCTCTATATCTAAGATGATCCCTGTCAAATTCGACGTATCGAATTTCAATTTATAATGATACCTTTTCCCTACTTCTACCGGCATCACATTAGCAAATTTCCGGGCATAAGGTAAACCATTCTCGATCCAGGTACCTTTTAAATAAAATTCCACCTCACTACCGGCTTTTATGTATGGATGTTCGCTACTCCCCGGATTCCATTTCAGAGTTTCGCCCCCTACAACCAGCTCGATATAATAATTCTTCAACATTTTATCGAGTTTATCTGCATTTAAAAACTCAAAAGAAGCAACAGCATTCCCTACCCGACACTGTAATACGACCTCCTGTTCTGTTCCGGACTCTACTATGACAGTTTCCTTTTCTGAAACATAATAAGGCGCATCCATAGCCAGCAGAGGGTTATCTCCATAAGATACCTGTATGGTATGTTCGCCACTTCTGAACAATTGTGATCTTGCATTAAAATCGGCACAAGTACCTCCGAATACCAAGCGGTTATCCTCCAGGCGAATCATTTCTACCTGAAACCGATCGGTCAATTCAGGACTCAAAGCATCAGGCAGAGCTTTACTTATGACCCGGTCCGTTATAGACAGGCGGATCCGGCCCTGTCCTCCGACCTCCGTTCCCTTGTCCTGGCAAGCTACTTGACCAAGCCAGACACAACATAAGAGTATATAATAGACTTTACGCATAATCATTCGTATAATAGTTCAAACTCATCTACATACAACTCACTTCCCGTCCCAACGGAACCGGAAACTTTAGACCCCTTAAAATCACCGCCATAACGACTGGAAGTTGCTACAATCGTCATCTTTGCAGGTTTTGCTTTTTTATTGCTATAAGCAATATCAAAACTAAATTCGGTATATTGGGTGACCGTCTCGCTCCCTACAAATTCCCCATAACCGATCAGATTATCACTTGCATCCCAAACTTTCACGTAAATATGGCACTGATCATTTTTTAAATCGGCAGGAGAACCGACATAATCCACGGGCATAGATCTGTATTTATACCATCCTTTCAAACCTGTCGGACGGGCTCCTGTGAAAGGACGTCCAAAAGAAACGCTGGCAGAAGGCTTTGTCATATTGGTCTTATAAGTACCGACAAACAAGTTTCCCGCAGCCGTTCCGACCAAATTAACTCCTCCTAAAGTAATCATACGAACCGCCCTCCCACTTACAGCATCGTCGGAAGGAGCTGAATTAGCCTCGAATCCTCCGGCCAATCCAGAAGTAACTCCCTCATTACCGGTTGCCCAGTAAGCCTGAGGATCCTCGTAATTATCGGCTACCGGATTCGGATACCAGTTCTTTCCATCCTGAGTCCAGGTATCAAAATTCAGATTAGGTACCTCTATTATTTTCTCTGTCGTAAAAGTCGCCTCATCACTGGTCTGTCCCTCAGCTACGATCCGCCAGAAATAAGTAGTTCCATCCTCTAAACCCGTCAATTCGGCCTTAAAGGCGGTACTACTCGTCTTTGTTATTGCTTCTGAAGCCAAAGTTGTCCATGTACTCTCACTCTCTTTTTTGTATTCAATCTCCGGATCGACACCTTGTTTGATTCCACCGGAAACGGTAGCATGTCTTGCCCATACGTCCGCTTCTCCGGGTGTCCCTATCGAAGCGGTTTGCACCACATCTACAATCCATTCTTCAAAATATTTACCAAGACGGCAAACAATAAACTTCTGAGGCCGGAAAAAATTCGTCACAGTCTGAGGTGACGGAACTACGGTTGCTTTACTTCCTCCCAATTCCATGGAATCGATTTGAATCTCATCCAATTTTTGCTCCTCGGTAACATAAATCAATACCGTTTTATTCGATTCATCGACAATAGCCTCTCCCACCTGATTTTTTACCTTAATAGCCCGGTGGATCACTTGTTTTACCTGAATCGTCCAATAATATTCCTGATAGGTTTGTAACAAGATTTTAGCAGGTTTTCCTAAACGCATACAAGTATTTGCAGCTGAAGGCAGAGCCTCAAGGGAATCGAACCCCCAACGGGGAAACTTGACGAACTTCACACAAGCGGCAGAATCAGGAGTCATCATTGCTTTGTCTGAAATTTTCAATTTCAGCACTTTCAGGCTATCGACATCCACATTACCGTCGACTGTGATATTGACTATATTTTTCGCTACATCGATTTCCGTCTCTCCCGTCTGCCCCTCTACCGTCATTTCCAGAATATTTCCGGGGATATAAGGATAAGGAACATCGTTCTTTATACACGAAGCCAATGTTAATAAGCAAATACAACCATACAATATCCTGACATTCATTTCTCCTACAAATAAAAGGTCATCCCAATATTAATCGAAAACAAGTCTATCTTAAAATTCCCCGAACTTTTATTATAATGTCCGGTTTCTACCTGATTACGAGTCTGCTGTATCCATTTAAAATCAAATCCCATCACTCCGACAGAAACTTCAACTGCTGCAAAGTTTGTAACGAAAGCAGCCAAACCGGGAGCAATACCGATCTGCAAATTATGGGTAGTCTGATAAGAACCAGTCTTATCATTTCCTTTACCGGAAGTATCTTTCCCCTGTCCATACCCATAAGACAAACGTGCTTCGTTAAAAAAACCGAATACTTTACTTTTCCCCAACCCCATATAAGTCCTCAGGAACCCTGAAACCATAAAACTATGGTCCCAAAAATTCTGGTCGGCTACATTAAAATTCAGATCGTCTCCCAAATCCAGATCCAGGTTATCCAGATTGATGTATGAACGGGCATACGCCAAACGTAATCCCGCTGCCACGTTATCTGCAAAAAAGTATCCGCCAAACGGACTGATTTTAAATGTATAACCGTCACCATTCAAATCTTTCAATACCAACAATTTAAAATCAGTACTTCGAAGTTCCGTATAAGAGAGCGTGGTGCCCACTAACCAGGCTCCTTTCGGTACAAAGAGCCCAGTCTGTATCTCACGGTCAAATTTTAATTGTGCCTGAGCAGCGGTCGCCAAGCAAACAAAGAACACAAAAACAAATATATATCCCTTCATCTATTTGTAATATGTCAATTCGAACTCGTCAACCCAAAGCGTACTACCGGCCCCCACACGCCCGACAACTTTCGAGCCTGAAAAATCACCACCATAACGGCTGGAAGTAGCAACAATCGTCATCTTCGCAGGTTTAGCCGTTTCATCGGAATATTTCACATCGATCTCAAAACGAGTATAAGTAGTCACTTCTTCTTTACCGACAAATTCTCCGAATCCGATTTCATTATCATCGGCATCCCACAGCCGGATATAGATATTACATTCGTCCATCGGCAATTCTTCCGCAGACGGAACAGACCCTTCATTCGTTTCATGCGGTTCATATTTATAATAACCGGATAATTTTACAGGGCGTGCACCGGTATAGGGACGACCGAAAGAAACGCTGGCAGCAGGATTTGTCATATTTGTTTTATAAGTACCGATAAACAAATTTCCTGCAGCCGACGTCACTAAAGTAACACCGGTAATCGTACTCATTTTCGCAGCATATCCTCGATATGCCTCATCCCCTTCTACCCTTACAGTAATCGGATCACGACTACCGGCAAGGAACGAAGTCACACCGGAATTTCCACTAGCCCAATAGGAATCGGCAGCATCAGCATTCGCATACCAGTTCTTTCCACTTTGCGTCCAGGTATCAAAATTCAAATTCGGTACTTCCTGAAAATCCTCTGTCGTAAATACACTCATAGCTCCAACTTTCGCCCCGCATGCTATACGGTAATGGTAAGTCGTGCCGAAATCAAGTTGAGCCGTCTTTGCCGAATACACCCCATTGTCCCCTAACGTAGCAGCAACAGTAACCCACTCAGTCCCATCAGCTTTTTTATATTGGAATTCGATTGGGTCGGTCTCACTGCTTAAATCGGAAGTCCCATAAATATAAGCAAACTGCCCCCACGCATTCGCCTCTCCGGTATGCAAAGCCGGATCAGCATCGGATGTCAAAGGCACGACAATCGAAACGATATAATTGTGAGTCGTCTGATCGACCGTAATATTAAAATCACCTGTACCTTCATTCGTAACATCATATTTAATGCTGTAATGATATTGTGCCTGTACATCTGTGATAGACTTGCCGAGCGTAAACGATTTGTTGTCGGTATTGGTCAAACTCAATGTCGCAATAAGATCCGCAGCCGGAAAATAAGCAGACCGGCTTTCATCCTGAACAAATTCTACACTACCGTATTGGTTTTTGACTTCACAGGAATATGCCTTAAAATTTTCCTTAAAATTATCGGAATATTTTACAGACACCATACATTGAGCTAATTTGCAACTTACCTCAACCGGTTTGACTACATCCTTTTCCACTTTTACGTCTGTCTGACCGGCATAATAAGCCTTTCCTTCAAAACCGACAGCATGCACATCTTTATCGGCAGAATAAGCTTTCACAACATAAGTCCCTGTCGGTAAAAGCAGGCTTTCTCCCTTTAAAGAAGTCCAGTCATCCACATGCCTTATCACCTCCCCGTCCCGTATCAGATCAAGTGCTATTTTTTCAGTCGTTTCACCGGTTGCTTTACTTGTCGGAATCACAGTCTTATTCAACTCCACCGACGAAAACTGCAAATATCCGAATCCTTCCTTTAAACTATCCTGACAGGCCCCAAGGAAAAATGACAATAAAAAAATTGAATAATATCTTTTCATTTTCTACTCCAAATTTGATGCAACAACCGTTAAAGTACCGCTCACCGGTTCACTGACTCCATCTTCTACGGTTAACGTAAAAGTATTCGTACTCGGAGCATATAAATTCAACAATACCATAAAATCCGTCACATCGAACAGATAAGAAGTCTTTCCTTTTATCGGATCGTCAGGATCTATCAAACCGATTCCATTCCCACTCTCTAAAGAATTACTCAAAACATCAAATAATTTTCCTGGATTGGCAATATCGAATTCCTCAGCTAATCCGAAGCCTCCCAATGTTGCCATAAACTCCTCATTATCGGAATCGATTTTTACCAATAATTTAGTAATTCCCTTAGGTGCAGAAATATTGACCAATACCTTTTGTCCCTCCGATAAGGGTAAATTATAAGTTTCACCTAAACCGGTCACTGTAATTTGGTCTTTCCCGGGATCATCCGGATCAGGTACATCCGGATCAGGCGTAGAACCACCATCACCGTTAAATACGATATTTTCTGTTGGAATCTCGATCGTCAATCCCGTTTCATTCATCGTCAGATCGACCGAGATATTCAATTCGATCTGAGTTGTAGGATCTACCGAAGGTTCATTGCCGGCATCAATATTTACCGTAAATTCATCTCCTGATACCAGATTACTATTTCCTTCTGCATCAGCAGGTTTAGTTACAGTATAATTTTGAGCAATCTGAGTGTTTGCCGTTGTCGTAGCTTTCACTGTCAGCTGTACACTATTCTTCTTCTCCGGTACTTTAAAAAAGAAAGTTTTCCCTAACTGTTCTTTTTCAAACACTTTGACTCCTGCCTCTCCATTAGTCACTGTAATTGCATAATCATCCTGAAATTGTTTTTTAAAATTATCTGTAAACCCTACTGTAACTGCAATATTTTGCAATTTACAGATCGTATTTACTTTCGTGGTTTTTCCCGCCAGGATTTCGAATTCTGTTTCACCTCTAAACCAAGGCCTTTCAGAAGCATTCACATTACTACCATCATAGTTATAGGCAACTACTTTATATTTCCCAGTAACCAATTTTACCTGTCCTTGAGTCAACAGATCGGCATAACTATCATAGTGATGTTCTGTTGTTCCTGATATCATATTAATAATTTCGACCGGATACAAAGTCGCATCCACATCTTTTGAATCAAAAGCAGCCTTTGTCGTTTGATTCTGACCGTTAGAAACCACATCCAGAGTAAACCAACCTTCTTCCTGCTGATCTTCTTTCGAGGGTAATTTTTTAAGTTCGTCCCGCATCTCACAAGCCATAAAGCCCAAAGCCAGCAGGCCCAATATTATATAATTATTCGTTTTCATCATTTTTTCTTCATTAATTTCCTACTTCTGTGTCTTCTCCAGGTAAAAATTCATCCGGTATTTCAATAGGGTATTCCTGAATAGTAACGGAATCATCGATCGTAACGGTAATACCATCAATTTTACCCCCCTCGACGTCAATCATTTTCGGTTTAATCGTAATTGTCAGAAAATCGCGCGGTTTAATCGATACCACTTGTTCCCCAAAATTTTCAGGACTTACAGTCACCCCTTGTTTATCCTTCAAATCGAAAGTCAAGGTCAAAGTTTCACCGGCAGCATCCGCTTTGAAAAAAGCATCTTTATCCACATCTTCTTTTGCCATTACAAAAGGAACCGACAAATGCCTCGTACTCAAATTTACCTTACAATCTGAATAAAACTCGAAGAAATTATCCTCGAATTTAATATTTACTTTCACATTGGCAGGTACACAAGTAAACTTCACCTCCCGGTTATCCCCTTTCACTAAATTAAAGGTTTGTGATCCCTCTACATAAAGTTTATCATATCCGGCAGCCACATTCTCACCGTAATACGCCCGGATAGAATAATTTCCCGGTTCCAATTTTTTAGCCAACTCCATATCTCCATATTTCACCGTCTCAAAAATAGTACCGTCTTTAGAAAGCTCCACCGTATAATTATCTACATTCTGATAGGCTAAAACATCAATTGCCTTCGTCTTTACAAAAGAAGGATCAGCCAAAAGACAGAGACTCACTTCTGCCGTCCCCTCTCCGGAAAAATCACTTTCCGAATGGCAAGCAGCCAATAGGATAATCCCTAACATACAAACAAATAGTTTTCTCATAAATTCAATATTAGTCTATATTTTATACCAGATATTCTTCAATATCAAAAACATTATTTAATTTTAAACGTATTCCAAAGTATAATAGTTTTAGATGTTGGGATAGAATTATCTCCTATATATACATACAAAAAAAAATAACAAAAATTATGCCGAAGTCTGATCAAAGTTTAAAATATACAAAAAAAATCGCATTATTATATAAATAAAAAAACAGTCTGAAAGATTTTCAGACTGTAAAGTTTTCAGATATCCGGATCAATAATGGGCCAAACAATACCAATAAAGTCCGGCAACCGCATCTTCCAATAAATCGAGCACCAGCTCGAATCCTTGGGGACCTTCATAATAAGGGTCGGGAATTTCGGAATATGAAGTGGATTTCCGGCAAAAATCAGTCATTTTAAAGATTTTCGCTCTTTCTTCCTCATTTATTGCTGCACGTTTTAAAGCCTCGATATTCTGGTCATCCATACCGATGATCATATCGAACTCTGCAAAATCGGCAGTCGGATAAAAAGTACGGGCACGACTATCCAGGACATATCCCCGGCGGCTTGCGTGCCGGCGCATCCGCTCATCAGGAAGAGCTCCGGCATGTCCGCTATAAAGTCCGGCCGAATCGATCAAGAACTCTTTTTCTTTGCCCTCTTTCTTTATCCATGCCTTCATGATTGCTTCCGCACCCGGAGAACGGCAAATATTCCCCAGACATACAAACAATATCTTCTTCATTTAACTAAACAACGAATCGACAAATTCCTCCCGGTTGAATACCTGCAAATCTTCGATTTTCTCACCGATACCGATATATTTCACAGGGATCTTGAACTGGTCGGATATACCGATAACCACACCTCCTTTGGCGGTTCCATCGAGTTTTGTAATAGCCAAAGCGTTCACTTCCGTCGCCAGTGTAAACTGCCTGGCCTGTTCGTAAGCATTTTGTCCGGTGGAGCCATCCAATACCAACAACACTTCATTCGGAGCCTCCGGCAAGACCTTTTTCATTACGTTTTTGATCTTTGTCAGCTCATTCATCAAGTTTATTTTATTATGCAACCGTCCGGCGGTGTCGATAATCACGACATCAGCTCCGTCGGCCTTGGCTTTACTTAACGTATCGTAAGCAACAGAAGCGGGATCGGCACCCATTGCCTGTTTTACAATCGGCACTCCGACCCGGTCTGCCCAGATCACCAATTGATCGACAGCAGCAGCACGAAAAGTATCGGCAGCTCCCAATACCACTTTTTTACCGGCTTCTTTAAATTTATAGGCCAACTTTCCGATCGTAGTCGTTTTCCCCACTCCATTCACTCCCACCACCATGATCACATAGGGCACACCGTTTTCAGGTAATTCGAACGAAGCGGCATCGTTAACAGTATTCTCTTTCAACAAAGCGACGATCTCCTCTTTCAACACCCGGTTCAATTCATCGACACCCATATATTTGTCGCGTTGTACACGCTCCTCGATACGTTCGATAATCCTGACCGTAGTCTCGACACCTACATCCGAGGTGATCAAAACCTCTTCCAGATTATCCAACACCTCGTCATCTACTTTAGATTTGCCGACCACCACTCTGGCCAGCTTTTTAAAAACACTTTCTTTGGTCTTTTCTAACCCCTTATTCAGGTTCTCTTTTTTAGTCTTTCCGAATAATCCGAATAATGCCATTTCAATAAAATATGATAAAAATTTCAAAGCCCTAAAGTACAAATAATTTTAATATCAATATGATAACGTTTCATTAATTATTAAAACAAGCGTATAAATTAGTCCAAAAGCATACTGGCGATGAATCAGATCCAAGCTCCCTACAACCGAATAAACCAACACGATATATTCAACGAGAAAATGTCATCCCAACCCAAACAAGAAGAAAGAAAAAAACGAGATCCATTTTATTGAATCCCGTTTCCTATTTTTCCATCCGGTCGGATAAATTCAGACATTTTCCCTATCGGGCATTTTTATCTTGCTTTGTAAGCGATATCTTTGACGATACCGAATCCGGTATACGTCTCGCCGAACTGCGTTAAATCTCCGGCAAATTCAGGGACATCATAGAAGCGTAAAATTCCTTCGCTACCGGCTTCCGCATCGGAATTAACGGAGCCTACCGCCAAACGATACTGACAATCAATGGCAACATCGGGATAATGAATACTATGTCCTAAGCCTAATCGCGGCAGCTTATTGAATTTAAGCATAGATACGCTGTTTTCGCCAGGCAGAATAAGAACCCGCCGGGCCGAACGAGTGGACATATCGTATAAATACACTTCATTGCCGCTATTATATATCAGGAACGGCAGAGTGGGGTGGAATGCGAAACAGGTTGCGTTCGCCAATCCCGGCGCTTTGGCAGCATCTATATCCATGTAGGTGCTCTGCACAGGCGAATCCTGATATTGTCCTGCTGTGATGCCATATATACTATATTGTCCCGCAGCATCTTTCAGCAAAGCGAACACCAGATTGCCGCCTCCCTGTCTCGTACCTGCCATGTAAACCATGTCCTTTCCCGTGTTCCAGTCGAAAAGTTTGGAACCGGTCTCGGGCTCTTTGGGATCGAATAAATACTTTGTTCCGTTAGGAATCACAGCATATTGCAAAAAGTATTTAAACCTCCGGTTCGTCTTATCGTACAGGATTCCGTTGTAACCGTTTGACCATCCGACACCGATAAAGGGAGCCATTTTGTAGTTAGGTTCCCCGAACGGCTCGTCTACGTTAATTTTCACATCATATAAAGCCGAACTACTGCTCATTTTTTGATAAACATCTCCATCTGCGGTAATGACTATATAGCTGTAATTATTTTCCTCTCTCACAATAAAGTCATCTATGGAGCGTGCAAATACCGTACTTCTCGGGTCATTAAAATTACGGTTGAAATTGCCGTTATAAGACCATATACAAAAACTATTATCTTCCGTATATAAATTTAAATAAGGAGAATTAGCTGTGTACAGCATATTACTCTCCAAAAGGATCTGACAAGCGCCATGTGATTCCGGTAAAAAGTCCAGCAGATTTCTCGAAACAGCAATCCGGTCACCAACCTCACCGATCATATCTATTCTGACTTTACGTTCGCTGCCTTCCTCACATAATACGACCCACCCTTTGGTCGTGGAGGTCACCACGCTCAGTTTGAATTCAGCAGAAGTGACAATATTGGTCCGCAAATCCTTCACCTTGAACCAGACAGTATAATTACCGGGATCTATTTCTGCCAGAATATTCAGATCTTTCACCCTACTGGAATCCAACAGCCTTGGTTCCAGGAAATCACCTCCTACCGGTCTATCGTAATAATAAGAAAATTCATAATTGGGATCATCGGCGTTAATCACCCCATCAAATTTCGAGGTCACGGCCGGTGACAATACCAGATTTTCCGATTTATACAATGCAGACATCAGCTCTTCCGGAATGCCGGTAATGGTCAGTTCGTCAATCTCCCTGTAATCGTAATTTCCCTTATCATCGTAACAAGAGAACAGACCGAGGACGAGACATAACAGTAATATAACATTGTGTTTCATTATTCTTTCTTTTTTTATTCGTATGCACTATAATCAACTAAATAATCTGAGCCCAATTGCATCAATGAACCGTCGAGTTCCCGTACCGGATTACCTTCATCAGCCCTTTTTTGCAATTCCATACGTGTGAGCACACATACCGACGGAGACACGTAATAGAAATTTTTCTGTGAGAACTGGGAATACGTCCATCCCATAACGGATAGTATAAAATTTAATTTAGTATGGGAATACTCACCCCAATTTGTTTTATAAAAATCCCAACTAAACGGTTTTGCAAATACCAAAGAATAGCGAATGGTAATCCGTTGCACGTCGATGGTGTCATTACCTACTATGCGTTTCTTGATGTATGCCTTAAAGTACTGGTTTTCTTCCAGTCCTAAGGTGATGTAACGCACAATTCCGTCTTGCAGTTCTTCTGTTTTTTTGACGTTAACCGTTACATAAGCCAATGCTTCGCCTTTAGGCATAATAAATTCTTCGGGTAGGGTGAAATCTTTCCCTTCTTCAACGGTTCCCCCTATCGTTTTAACGACAAAAGGACGATCCTCTTCCGAAACGTTCCCGAACAATCGAACAGGAATTCTCACCTGTGCATATTCTCCCACCACGGAGGCCAAGGAGTTATCGCGAGTGGTATCGCTATAATTGTAAATAACCGAAGCCCCCTCACGGGTAGTACTTGTATAATAAGCAAAATAAATTCCCGAAGTGCTATCCGACTCTCCTTCATAGTAGATCGCTTCGTTTTCCCCACAGCCAGCGAGCAGCAAGGAATAACCAATGATAATAAATAATAGTTTTTTCATGATACTCTAATTTCTATATTTGATTTCACTATCCGGCAAATTCGGAACATACTTAGCATTACTCATTGTGATGTTGGTATTGGAGGAACCCGATTGAATTTTTGCAGTGTTTGTACGCTTATAGTAGAACCATAACTGTCCTTCACACAGAAACTCTTTGGAGTATTCTTTGGCCAATTCGCCCTCTAATCCTGTCGTCACCTGCACCTGATTACCCCTTCTCAGACGGTGTGCGTTCAGGTAATCGTATTGTGTCTGCTCTTCCGTGGCACATTCAGCAGCAATCAGATACATCTCGCTCACGCGAATCAACGGCATCAGCTTACCGTATACCAGGTCGGTGTCTGCAATTTTACGCAACCGCACATTCATCAGCAGATTCGTTTCTCCTATGCCATTGGAAGCTTCCCACCAATTATACCGATAGTCACTCAACGCATCATCGCCGAACAGGTTCTGTACTCGCTGAGCCGCCGGTATCAGTTTATTGGAAGAACTCGCATTAGAGGAGTTGAAATAGGTGTTGTACAAATCTTCCTTGTTTTCATTCAACAGAGAGAACAACACTTCCGATGAAAACGAACGGTCCGGATTGGAGTAGTCGGTAGCTGCAGCCCGTGTTACCGCCGGATATAAAGTTTCCGCTTCCGGATTTTCTATAATCATTTTAGCATATTTCAATGCCTCTGTCTTGTTGCCGGCCCAAAGATAAACCCTGGCTTTCAAAGCCACCACTGCATAATAATTGAGCCTTAATCCGCGAAAACGGTAAGTGTTCCCATCATTATCATGGTCATCATCATTGACAGCCATCAGCATCCCTTCACTCACTGCCGGATCCCAATTTTTCAAGATACTTTCCGCTTCTGCCAAATCCGTCAGTACTTTTTCGATCACCTCGTTGCCTGTCAGCATACCGGGAGCGGACACGGAAATCGTTTCTTTGTAAGGGATAGCTTTTGAATCAAGCTGGGTGGGTAGCGGCCCGAACATCCTCAACAAATCGAAATGCAGAAATCCTCTCAATGCCAAAGCTTCCGCTCTGATTAAATTATATTGTTTGTCATTCAATACTTCACCATGACGCACTTCGGCATTTTCCAAAATATTATTACATTCAAGGATCTGCTTATATGCTTCGTTCCAATAGCTCTCCAACCGGAGTTTTACCTGCTCTTGTGTAAAGGCGTACTGCGACAGATTGTAAAACGTTTCCTGATTTTGCGATACATTATAACGTTGTGCCATGACCTCCACGCCTTGTACAGTCAGGAAACCACCATAAAGATTGGAACTGAGCAATTCGGTATATACCCCGTTCAATGCCCCCCAGAATCCACTGACCTGAGAAAATACCCGGTCTTCTGCAATACGGTCCGACGGTTGGATGTCTAACCAGTTGTTGCAGGCCGTACACATCAGCAGTCCGACGACAATACTACTTGTTTGTTTGAATATATGTTTCATGATAATTCGATTAATGGTTAAAATGATGCGGAAACGGATAATGAGAAAGACCTCGCGAACGGATATTCCGTACCCCGTTCCGTCTTAATGGAGGAGATTTTGAATACATCGTTCATGTAAGCATTCACTCGCAAAGCCTTTAATCCGAACTTTGCTATCGCAGCCGAATCGAACTCATAGCCCACCCGGAAAGATTCCAGGGTCAAGGTATTGTCGTCCTCCACAAAACGAGACGACATCTGTGTCGAACCGGTCAGGTTGATGGCTTTGTATTTAGCACGGTCTCCCGGATTCTTCCAACGGTCATAAAAAGCCCGTTTATCCTGATTGTTGTTCAATCCGGCAGAAGTGATATTTTCCACTTTGTTGAACAACGAACTGTTAAACATCTGTCCGCCGCACCGGTATCTGAAATCGAAATTTACGCTGAATCCCTTATAAGTAAACGAACTACCGAAAACGCCCTCTATTTTCGGACGATCTGTTCCCACTTTCACCTCATCCGAAAAACTGAAATCGTATGTATACGAACCGTCTTTCTTGATGAAAATCTCCTGTCCCGTAGCGGGATCGATACCGGCAGAACGTACGGCCCACAAATCATCGGGACTGGCTCCATCATAATAACGCTTCAGATTAGTGTTTTGCCCCTCCTCGTTGAATTTGTCCAAAGAATTGCCGATGTTGTCATATTTAGACTTCTGTGTACGGAAGTTATACCGCAACGACCAAATGATTCTTTCGCTCGGACGATAGATGGGAGACACCGTCACCGAACCGTTAAAGCCATTCGAACGCTGTTCGCCGATATTGGTCAATACAGTAGTTACACCGACAGAAGCAGGCACGCTGATGGATGCCAGTACCGGATCGGTATTTTTGTCGTAATAATCCAATGTGAAGGACACCCTATTCTGAAGTAGCGTCACATCCACTCCGATATTCCTGTCCAGAGTCACCTGCCATTTCAGATCAGGGTTACCCAAAGCGTACAGGTTGATGGCCTGCTCGAAATAGTTCCGCTGGCGGTTGTTGAAATTGTACGTCGTGATGCTTTGATAGGATGCAAAACTTTGGTTTCCCGGATTACCGATAGAGGCCCGGATTTTGAGCATCTGAAACAGATCGGTATGATCGGCAATGAAAGATTCGTTGTGCAGGTTCCACGCCAAACCGAATGACCAGGTGTTCATATAACGATGGTTGCTCCCGAACACGGAAGAACCGTTCATACGCCAGGTCACATCCATCAAGTATTTGCTATTGTAGGCATAACCTCCGTTGAAATACACGCTCATCGACCGCGACTGGGAGTCGCCGTAAGAGGCCTTGCCGTTCTCCGGATAACTGTTGGCGAATGCAGGCGTATCGTACGCACCTTTGGGAAAACCAATAACCGAATATCCGTTTCTTTCTGACTGTGAATTAGAGAAACTGGCACCACCCACCACATTCAACCGGTGTCTTTCGGCGAATATCGTTCCGTAAATAGCGGAAAATTCTCCATCATAGTTAAAACTTTTGGTATTGGAATAGGTCAAAGATCCTTTCTTCAGTTCCTCGGTATCTTCAAACCGCGTATCCTCCGGCGAAATGAAGTCATCCGTCTCCGAGGTGGTTCTGGTTATCCCTATCCGCCCCCTCAATTTCAAAGATTGAAACGGATTATATTCAACCGCAAAATTATCCGTAATACCTAACGACCGCTTAAGCGAACGGCTGTTCAGGCTGGCATTCCACAGGGGATTAGGAGCTTCTATGTAATCTTCCACATACTCCAGCCATTTTTCCACCTGGCCATCCACCCGTTTTTCATAATAGGGATTGGCGGCAGCATAAGTAGAGAAATTTACCACGGGATCTCCTGAATTGGAAAGATTCACCGTCAGTTTATTGCTGAATTGCAGTTTTCCTTTACGATACAACAAGTCCAGATTACCACTGAACAGATTTTTCTTCGAATCCTTCATCACACCGGTCACGCCATTATAACTTAAACCAAAACCGTAACGCATGTGTTCATCCCCACCCTCTGCATATAGGTTGTGACGGTGGTTGAAACCCATCTGCAACGGTTCCGATAACCAGTAAGTATCCACCCCACGCGCAACTGAACGCAGGTGGTCGTTATGCAGTTGCTGGAGTTGCTCTCCTTCTGCGAAAGTCCCTCCCCAGGCACTGACTTTGTAACGGCCAGCGTATTCCTCAAACGCCACTTTTTCTTGGGCATTCATCAGGTTATAACTGGAAAGATCCGGCAATTGAAAATTGAAATTACCCGAATAGGTTACCCGCAATTTTCCCTGAGCCGGCGTTTTCGTTTCAACCACAACTACGCCGTTCGCAGCTTTGGAACCGTAAATCGCCGTTGAAGCGGCATCTTTCAGAATGGTAATAGAAGCTACCCGGTCCATGTCTAAATCTCTAATCGTCTGAAGGGTAGTTTCGAAACCATCTAAAATGAACAGCGGTTGGTTGGGATCGGCTTCCAATTCCTCTTTCATCCCGATGATGCTTGTTTTGCCCCGGATTTCGATGTCAGGCAACCGGTTGGGGTCTGAGCCCCATTCATTACTCTCGACAATCGCAAATGCAGGATCAAGACTTTTCAAACTTTGCAGAATGTTTTGGTTTCCCACTTCTTTCAATTTTTCAGCCGTAAACGTAGAAGCAGATCCAGTGAAATCGCTCCTTTTTCTTTCATAAATACCTGTCACAACCACTTCATCCATGGCTGCCACTTCCTCCTCCATGACCACGTTTATCGTATCTTTGCCCGTATACACCACTTCGCGGGTTTTCATCCCGATGAAAGAAAACAGTAAAGACAGATTTTTAATCTCCGGTATATTTAACCGGTATCGTCCCTCCTGGTCCGTTGCCGTACCTAAGTTCGATCCCTTTACAATTACCGTTACCCCCGGAAGAGGCACTTTATTCTTATCAGTCACCTGACCGACAATATTCAAGACATTCTTTTTTTCTTCCGGAACTACTTTCAACACAATGAATTCATCCATAATCTCGTAAGTCAATCGAGTCCCTGTTAAAATTTTATCCAATACGGTTCTCAAATCCGACTCTATAAATCCAGCCTCGACAGTCCTGTGCTTATCCAGTTCATTATTACTATATACCACCGTTAAACCGGTCTGTTTCTTGATCTGATTAAACAATTCCCAATAAGTTACAGTTCCTGCCCCGATAGTAATTTTAGCCTGAGCCCCTACATCCGCGACTGCCAGATGCATACTAACCAATAATAAAAACACGCTTAACTTGATAAGCTTTAAAAATCTTCGTAGCCCAAAATTACGTACAAAGAGCCACCTCATTCGCTTTTTTTTCATACCTTTGTAAATAAGTTAATATTAGTTAACGAACTCCTATCTCGGATCGTGCGTCACCACTATCCGGGATTTTTTATTTGTTGTCACATGAGTCTATTTCTTCGAAGAAACTGTCACTCTGTTTTCTTTCAAACTAAATGTCACATCGGTTGTTTTAGAAATCATATCCAGCACATAATCCAATGTCCTATACTTCGTCATAGCACCAGAGAAACGCAATTTTTTGACTGCTTCATCACTAAAAACAAACGTCACTCCATACCAACGGGACAACTTCACAGTCAACTCCTCCAAAGACATGTCTTCAAAGTTAAATCGTCCCGCCTTCCAATCCACTATCGCCGCCACATCGCCTTTCCGGACAATCGTTTCTCCACTTTCCCGATTTAAAGTCGCAATCTCCCCGGGAACAAGTACATAAACTTTATCCTTTACATCAAAACTCACCTTTCCCCGTAATAAAGCGACCTCTGTTTGTCGGTCTTCCCGATAAGCCGACACGTTGAATGCCGTTCCCAATACGTGTACTTTTGTTTCTCCCGCCAACACGTAAAACGGTTTCCGCGAATCAGAAGTCACCTCGAAATAGGCTTCTCCCTTTAATTTTACTTCACGGATATCCTCGCCGAACCGATTCGGGAATTCCAATTCCGAATCCGAATTTATCCAGACTTTCGTACCGTCGCTCAATATGACGAAATACTCTCCTTTTTCAGGTACGATAACCGAACTTTTCCCTATTTCTTCTTCTGCTCCTTCTCTATCTTCAAACCGCAAGCCACCCGTTGAATCCTGAATTACCTTAACTCCAAAGACATCCGCTACCTGGCGACTTTCTCCCTCCTTCAATTCAATCGGTTCCCCCGCATTCATCACCAGAATGGCCTTCGGCGAACCGGACTCTATCTTTACTACTTCCGCAACCGGAATAAACTTTTCTGTCGGCGCCTGTCGGATTTGCCATGCAAAAAATACTCCTATCAAAACGATAATTATAGCCACTATACGCATCCCCCACAAATACAACCGTTCCTTACGATTCACAAGGGCCGGAGTAATACGTTCCCACACCCGTTCCTGTGTCCGGTCTAACCGCCGCCATTTTCCCGCAGCCGATACCCGCATTTCCGTTTGAAGTATCTTTCGGAACTGCCTGAGGTGTTCCGGCGAAGCCTCTAACCACTTTATCAGTGCAACCCGATCTTCTCCGGAAAGATCTCCCCGCACATATCGGTCAGCCCACTCATCTGTTTCATTCCATGTTTCCATAATTCACTATCTTTTATATATAGAAAACAAAAAAGAAAATCGGGTGAATCAAAAAAAATTTTTTTTCACAGAAAATAACTGAAACCCGGTTTACATGGTATTCGACTCACATAACCGATTCATACAAAATCGCCCCGCCGCTAATCCTACCACTGGAATTTGGAATAAAGATGTATATAAATACCCAAATAAATTTGTAATTTTGTCTGCGATGTGGCGATCAAAGATGGAAAAAACGAAAAATAGAGCAGGAAAAAAGGAAAGATTCGAGCATATTTATAAAGAATACTCGAAACCGATGTACCTGTATGCTCTTAGTTTTTTGGTCTCGGAGGAAGAAGCGGAGGATGCGATTCAGGAAGTGTTTATTAACTTCTGGAAAGACGATACGTACCAAAAAATCCAGAATGAAGTAACGAAGACTTACCTGTTCCGATCGGTAAAAAATAACTGTCTGAACCGGCTGAAAAAGAAAGATGTGTTGCGAGACCGCTTAGATTTGTTCCGGGAGGATGTCGCAGAGGAGGAAATGATGATGTGGAATGACACGTTGATCCAAGAAGTGGGAACTGCAATTGAGGAAATGCCTGAACAGACCCGAGAAATTATTCAAGGTGTATTTTTTCGGGAGATGAAATATCAGGAGGTGGCAGACTATCTGGGTATATCTATAAATACAGTGAAGACGTTGTTAAAGAACGGTATGCGTCACCTTCGGGAACGCTTTGCCGAGCGAGTGGATCTATTCCTTATTATTGTTTTAATAAAAAAAGTAGGTATACAAAGGAAGGAAAAGGAAAGCTTTATTGAATGAGAAGCCAGCCTACCCTATCGGAGTAGATATAGCCATTTTGACCGAAAAAAACAGGCGATTTTTAGTTTTTCGATCGAATGAAAAACAAGAAAGGTGTGAGAAAAATAGGAGGAACAAAAAAGAATTTGCACTTGTGCTTTCATTTAGTCGTAACACACTGATTTTTCAGATTACATTTTATAATACAAGGGGTGTACGTTCCCAAAAGTCAACATAATTAGTCAAAAGTATTTAGCGGCAGACTAAGTCCGGCCTCCGGTACGACCGGTCAAACGTTTCTGACCTTGAGGCTCTTCGAGATATTCGGCCTTAAAAATCTGAACACATAAGACAAAGATAGAAAGCAACAAAGGTCCGAAAATAATCCCCATAAAACCAAATAAGGATAAGCCGATAACCACCCCGAAAATGGTAATCAAAGGATGTGTATCCGCCATTTTCCGCTGCAAAACCGAACGGATCAGATTATCGACATTCGCTACGATTACAATACAATAGACCGATAAACCCAAAGCCGTCCACCAATGTCCGGTAGCTCCGATGTACAGAGCCAACGGAATCCATACGATAGCCACGCCGATCACCGGGATAACCGTAGCGAAACAGGACACGACTCCCCACAGAATCACTTCAGGTGCACCGAAAATATAATACCCCAACATGGCAATTCCCCCTTGAATGATGGCTAATAAAGGTACTCCGATAGCATTGGATTTTACCACCATATGAAATTCGTGCAGTACATCCCGCTTATTCCTCTGGTTAAAAGGTAAAATATCGATAATATAGTCCTCCATTTTCCGTCCGCCCACCAACATAAAATATAACACCAATATCAATACCAATACGTTGATAATAAAGTTACTGATACTCCCCATCAAGATTTGGCCGACTTTAGGCAGTACCGATAATAAAGCACCGATATTCCCTTTACTCAAAACATCGTATCCGGTCTTTTCCTGAACAAGCTTAGAAACATGCCCGATGGGCTCCATCAAACTTTTAGGATCGAGATTGATCGCCTGCAATTTACTGATTAAAAGCCAGACGACCAGAGATATCGGAATCAGAAAAATCAGAATAGTCTCGATTAACATGAGGGTAGCCATCAGGCTTTTTTTCATATGTTTCTTTTCTATCAGATAGAGCATCTGATTGCGAAGCAGAATATAGATGGTCGCTGCCCCCAGCAGTCCGCCTAAAAAAGGAGTAGCCTTGAAAAAGATCACCACTCCCATCACCAGGATAATGGTAATGAGGGAATACTTCCAATACTGTTCTTTTGTACTCATCTTCCACTTTTCTCTTGGTCCCATTCGAGAATAGTCGGACTTTGAATATTTACTCCGAATTTCCGGGCTTTCATCAAGATCCGGCGTGCCAGCTCTTCTTTTTTATCTTCAGGAGCATACCTGAAATAGGCTTCAGCTGCCCGGACATGCGGCGCATCGGGCATTGGAAATTCGCGGGTTTCGGGAATACCGAAATCTTCGTCTTTCAATTCGCATCGTTCTTCTGTGTTCAGTTTATCGGCAATCTGTCCTTTCATAGCAAACTTTTTTCAATTACAGAGGTTCTAAGGTTGCAAGACACACAGGTATTCAGAAAATAAACCTGACCGTTGCAACTTTCAAATTGTACGTTCGATGAGTTTAGAAAGTTATCGAATTGCAGGAACCTGCGAGCACTTTTTTTACCGTCGCAGATGTACCCCATCACAATTGAGAAGCTGAAGGATTTCACCGATCAGGAAGATCGTGATCCGACACTTATCAAGCACGAAGAGAGGCCGATCGTTTTCTGATTTTACCGGAAAATATCGTCAGCGCAGCTTGTTACGGTTAAAATGCGGGCCGGCTTTACAAATAAAAAATAAAGTAGAAACGACGGTCAGGCAAGCTCCGAAAAGGTAGGCATGATTATATCCTCCGAAAGCCTGAGCGATGGCTCCGCCACACATCAATCCGATCCCGATCCCGACATCCCAACTGGTCAGATAAGTAGAAGTAGCCGTACCCCGTTGACTATTGGTGCCCAGATTGACGAACAAGGTATTGAAAGCCGGAAACATCGTACCGAAAGCCAACCCCTGTAAAAGAGCGATTACCAGAAAAATGACAGAAGTAGCTCCGGCATTCCACTTCACCCAATATGCACAGGCCGAGAGTGCAAAAAAACTGGCACAAGCCAGATACATCCCCAAAGAGATCACCTGGGTAATTCTCCCTTTATCGACCTGTTTGCCGGAAAAGATACGGGATACCGCCAAACCGACAGCCATAAAAGTGAAGTACAATCCCGAGCTCACCCCGATCCCTATTTCTTCGGCATACATAGCCACGTAACTGGTAGTCATCCCATACGGAATAGAAAGCAATAAAAGTGAAATACCGGCCGGTAATCCCTTTACAAGAAAAAAGCGGTCTAAAGAAATCGGTTCCCGTTTCACCGGTTGTTTAAAGGGCGTTTTTACTAAAGAAGCCATGATGAAGCCCAGACTTCCGGACACCAGCGAACAAGTAAAAATAACGGCATACGAACAATGTCCGTGCATAAACAATCCGGTCATCGGCCCGAAGCTCATGGCAATATTATTGGCCAGTCCATAATAACCCAAGCCTTCTCCCCGCCGGGAAGAAGGCAGGATATCTATGACAATCGTATTTCCTGCGACAGACACCATCCCAAAGGCAAACCCATGTACAATCCGTAAAGCGATAAACAAAACCAAAGCTCCGGCTAACATATACCCTCCGAAAATAACGGTGAAGACAAAATAAGCGAGCAGATACAAAGGTTTCCGACTGAAAGTATCGAGCATATACCCGGAAAAAGGCCGGATACACAAACACGCCAGCGTATAGCAAGACAAAATAAACCCGATCATCGACTTACCTGCCATAAACTGCTCTTTCAAATAAAACGGCAATACCGGCAAAAGCAAGTAGAAAGCAAAGAAAAGCAGGAAATTGGCTGCCAGGATATAACAAAAATTAAAAGAAAAAAGCTTGTCTTTAATCATAGCATATTCAAAACCAAATGCAAAAGTAATAATAATTAGTTCATAAAGTCCATCGACTTTATAAACATTTACTTTTGTATTACATAAATAATCCCGGCAGAATGAATTATTTTATGAAAAAAAGTTGCTGATCAGACTGCAACTCTCACACTCGGAGAATTTAGCCGGTTAGAATTTCAGGCTTCAAACTTATTAAATGAATCAACTGTTTTTCCTATTTAAAAACATGAAGTACAAAAATATGAATTATTCTCATTTTTAACATTATATAGACTTTATAACTCTAATAATTTTCGAATCAGATATTAAAAAAGTTCTGGTTATATCCATTCTCAAGCATACTATTGTATTTTTCTTCGTCGAAAGAGTAGAGATAAGCTCCTTTTTTCGAAGTAGAGTAGTCCTTTTTACCCGTATTGATCAGGATATTCATGCTATGGATCTTCTTCCGGAAATTACGTTTGTCGATTTCACATCCGAAAATCGCCTCGTAAAGCATCTGTAAAGAAGGAAGCGTAAACTCCTGAGGTAACAGGTTGAAACCTACCGGACAATTGGTCGCCCGTCTTCTCAAACGCCCCAAAGCTTTCGTAACCATCTGGTTGTGATCGAAGATCAGAGGAGGCACTTGCTCCAACAGTACCCATGCTGCATTATATGAACTCACCGCTTCTTTATCATAATTACGGATATCCATCAAAGCAAAATAAGCGGCAGAAACGACACGGGCTCCCGGATCACGTCCCACATCACTGAATGTCATCAATTGCTCCATATAAACTTTTTCCAAGCCGGTACAATCCCTCAATACCCGTTCCGCTGCCTGGTCCAGATTCTCATCCGCCCGCAAAAAACCTCCCATCAGAGACCATTCTCCCTTACAAGGTTCAAAATTCCGCTTTAATAACAACAACTTTAATCCTTCCTCATCGAAACCAAAAATAATACAATCTACAGCGACTTTGAAATCAGCCTCTTGTTCATAATACCTTATACTTTCCACCTCGTAAAATTTTTTTACAAAACAAGCAAAAAAATAATTATAAGGCAAATTTTTTCTACAGTTAAAAGTATAAGATACACTTAAGCTTCTATTTCTCGTATACCGATTTGTTTCTCACTTTCACAGGTCGTATTCCTTCGAGTGTTGGTGTCACCGGAAGAATTGTCCCATCTTTACCGAAATACATCCGGTCGATACACACTTCGCGGTGATATCCGGCAGCTTCCCCCATCGTGATCCCTTCCGGCCGTTTAAAACGGTGATATACGATATACCATTCGTCCTTCCCCGGCACTTGGATCACCGAATTATGCCCTGTCCCATAAATTCCTTTTTCGGGATCTTTCGCCAGGATCAGATTTGATTCCGGTATCTGAATCGGCCCGACAGGAGAATCGGCAATGCCATAACGTACCCGGTAATTTTCACTGCGGGTATCGTCTTCCGACCACAAAAAATAATACTTTCCTTTTCTGAAAATCACACAGGTCCCCTCCCGGAAAGTTCCGTCCGAAGGAGTAATCACCCTCTGGCTTCCAGGTACGATATTCAGCCTATCCCCGCTCAATTCGGCCACGGCCATAAATCCGTTCCCCCAATAAAGATAACTCTTACCGGATACCGGATCAGTAAATACATCGGGATCGATATTCTGTCCCCCGCTCACCCCCTGAGGCAAACGGTCGATCAAAGGTTTTCCCGAATCCTTGAAAGGCCCGGCAGGATGATCGGCCACAGCCACCCCCACTTTCTGAGCTGCCGTATAATAATAGAAATACTTATATTTCCCTCCGATCTTTTCTTCGGTAATACAAGGAGCCCAGGCATTCCGGTCGGCCCATTTCACCTGTGAGGGCAGATCGAGTATAATCCCTTCGTCCTGCCAATGTACCAAGTCAGGAGATGAGAAAGCCTTAAAACTGTTTCCTCCCCATCCCTCATACCCATCGGTGGTCGGATACAAATAAAACTTCCCCGTTTGCCGGGCAAACAAGATCGCCGGATCGGCATGAAAATCACGGATCACCGGATTACCTGCCTCCGGATCCGTCCCCTGATAGATTGTCCGCCTGCGGGCATTGCCCCAATACCGTTCCAATCGTCCGGCTTCAGCCGCCGTCACCGGAATAATCGTTCCGTGCCGGGGATGAAAATCCCGTGCAATACGTTCCCGATTCTTCAACAGACTCTTGATTCTGGCATGGGGCAAAGACAAACCGAAAGGCTTGATCAGGTAACCGTCGGCTCCCGACTCGTAACCTGCAATTTTATCTTTTTCACTTTGTTTGGCAGTCAGCAGGAGTAATGGTCTCCCACTTGCAAACGAAGTAGTCCGGCATCCGTACCCACCCACACAAATCCTTCATCATCCTGCAACAGACTCCTGACCGAATTGGTCGACAACCGACATTTCACCTCTTCCAGCCGATGTAAATTAAACTGCCGTCTACGGGTATCCACCCGGTTTATGCCTCCACCGAAAAGTCCCAACCACATATTGTTATCCTGATCCTGAAGGATGGAATTCACTTCACTGTATGAAATTGAATTTCCCCCATCCCAGGACGAATAATTATAAAAGAAATCTGTCCGGGAGGTATCGGGTAAAAGACTCAAGCCACTTCTCGACCCGCCCCATAAGGTTCGGGTATTACGGTCTTCCGCAATCACATAAACGATATCATCCAGAATAGATGTGGGCAGGTTGAATCGCATTATTAGTCAATAAGTTTCGGTTATACAAGTTCGATTTATAAGTGACAAAATCATATCCGTCATACCGAATCAATCCACTATTCGTTGCAATCCAAATAAACCCTTCACAATCCTGGTACACTTGCCGGACTTCATTACTTGTTCCCCCTTGTGGTAAGGCCAAGATCTCGAATTGTAAATCCAAACGTCTCTGTTGCCCCCTAGCCGACTCTGTGTTTCCCATACTTAAAACAAGAGTGAAAACGATGAAATAAAATAATCCCGGATTTAAAATAATTCTCATATTCAGCACTTAGTTGACAATAAAAAGGAATCTTTATGAAGCGAAGATAAGTATTAATTTTGGCAAGTGAAACTTAAAATATTTAACAACCAGATTAAATTCCACTTCCTTTCCCCGGAATATATTTTACATACGCCACCAATGCATAAATCACATTTAAACTATTACACCTTGTCGTTTAAAAAAGTCAGAGAATTATTCGATAATTTTTTGTAAAGTCAGAAATGCCCGTATTCCTTTTTCAGTAAATAGTCTGTAACCGGCCGATCGAAGTATTTTCAATGCCGGTTAGGAATATCATTCCGAGCTAAATCTTTTATCTGCACCAGGGGGAGAAATCCTTCCAATACGCTAAACAGGAAGGGCAGATCGGATCAGGACCGAAAGGACCCGGCCTCTTTGAGTATCAATATATAAGCGAAAAAACGCCCCGAAGGGCGTTTTCATTATCCTAAGTATGTTTTCAACAATTTACTTCTTGAAGAGTGTCTTAAACGACGAATGGCCTTCTCTTTAATCTGCCGCACCCTTTCACGGGTCAGACCGAACTTCTCGCCGATCTCTTCCAAAGTCATTTCCTGGGTATTGATCCCGAAGAATAATTTGATAATATCCCTTTCCCTTTCGGTCAAAGTAGACAAAGCTCTTTCTACTTCGGTAGAAAGCGATTCGTTGATCAACGTACGGTCAGCGATAGGCGAATCGTCATTTACCAATACATCCAGCAAACTATTATCTTCTCCCTCGACGAAAGGAGCATCCACTGAAATATGACGTCCGGATACCCTTAACGTATCGGCCACTTTTTCTGCGGGCAAATCCAATGAATCAGCCAATTCTTCAGGCGAAGGACGACGTTCGTTCTCTTGTTCGAAACGCGAAAAAGCCTTGTTGATTTTATTCAATGAACCAACCTGATTCAAAGGCAAACGAACAATACGCGACTGTTCTGCCAAAGCCTGCAGGATAGACTGACGAATCCACCACACTGCATAAGATATAAACTTAAACCCACGGGTTTCGTCGAACTTTTCTGCAGCTTTGATCAAACCGAGGTTCCCCTCGTTTATCAAGTCCGGCAAGCTCAAGCCTTGATTCTGATACTGCTTGGCCACAGACACTACAAACCGCAGATTCGCCCTCGTCAATTTCTCCAGTGCTTTCTGGTCTCCCTTCCGGATCCGCTGAGCCAGCTCAACTTCTTCTTCAACGGTTATCAGATCCTCTTTACCAATTTCCTGCAAATACTTATCCAGAGATGCACTTTCCCTGTTGGTTATTGATTTTGTGATTTTTAGTTGTCTCATACTATCTTTTATATACCACTGCAAACGTCCTGCAAAGGTATGGTTTTTTATTCATTAAGCAATTTGTAAAATTGTCCAATCTTAGTAGATTAACATTTTTTAATCCAGCAGCGAAAAAGCGAAATATTCAACTCTTCCCCTCGGACTCACTGCAGTAACGAAAACTCCCTCATCTCCGGCTGCTTTCAGAGCCCTCTCCAAATCCTCGCTATCGTAGATGACCATGTCGTTAATTTTAACAATAATATAACCTTCGGTCAACCCAGCTGATTTTAATTTACCATTTTTCAAATCGGTAATCTTAACCCCTTTATTCAGCCGATAGCGATAACGTTCTGCCTGCGTCAAGGGTTGCACCTCAGCTCCCAAAATTCCGGAACCGGTCTTCAGGCTGACATCTCCATAACTATTTTGCAAAACAACATCTGCAACCTTCTCTTTTCCATCCCGGCTCAAAGTCATCTGAACCGTATTCCCGGGGGTATATTGGGCCAACTGTTCCTGCAACTGTGCAAAAGTCTTCGCTTCATAGCCATTCAACTGCAAAATAACATCCCCGACTTTCACTCCGGCCTTTTCAGCAGCTCCACCCGGAATCACTTCCGCCACATAAATACCCGATTGCTCTTTCAACTTGTATTCTTTCGCTAAGGCCGGAGTCAATTCCTGCATCTTGATACCGATCATTGCCCGCTGTACCTTACCGTATTCTTTCAGGTCACTGACCACTTTACGTGCTACATTCACCGGCACTGCAAACGAATATCCCGAATAGCTCCCGGTAGGTGACTGAATAGCCGTATTGATACCGATCAACTCTCCTTTCGCATTCACCAAGGCACCACCGCTATTTCCGGGATTCACCGCAGCATCCGTTTGTAAGAAAGATTCCAGGTTCATTTTTCCCCCCAGCTGACGAGCCTTGGCACTGATGATTCCTGCCGTAACCGTAGAAGTCAGATTGTAAGGATTACCGACAGCCAGTACCCATTCTCCTAAAACCACATCATCCGAATTACCGTATTCGATAGGCTGTAAACCGTTCGCATCGATTTTCAACAGGGCTATATCCGTATCGGGATCGGTTCCGATTACCTTTGCTTCGAATTCACGCTTATCGTTCAAAGTAACCATCACCTTATCACTCCGGTCGATCACGTGATTATTGGTAATGATATAACCATCTTCCGTAATGATCACTCCCGATCCGATTCCCATATTCCGGGGCACTTCACGCATCTGGGGTTGTACTCCTCCAAACCAAAATTCCAAAGGATTTCCATAATACTCCTTTCTCATCTGTACGGTCATCACATTGACCACAGCAGGTACTGTCTTTTTGGCAGCCATTCGCAGGTCTACCGGCCCAGTACTGTCATTAAGTACGTCATTTTCAGATTTATGAACGACAGGACGCACAGCGCCCGGACCTACAATTTGGTGTTGCAGGGTAGGTTGTATGGTTTTCGAACCGAAATTATCAGCTATAAAATAAGCAATCAGGCCGCCTGCAAGCCCTAACACCAACGGAATAATAAACTTTGTTATTTTCATATTCTCTTCCTGATTAAATTGTTACAATTTCCAATTATCTTTGTCGTTTACAATAGTAACAATATCTTTGCCAAGTGTTTATTAATAATTTCTTAATTAGCAAAGCTTAACATCACACTATGATTATTAAGTTTCAAAAATTTCAAGGTGCTGGCAATGACTTCATTATCATTGATAATCGCAATCAGGTATACGAATTTACAAGAGAAATTGTTGAGTATTTCTGTGATCGCAAATTCGGTATCGGAGCCGATGGCCTGATGTTATTAGAAACCTGTCCGGGTTACGATTTCAAGATGCGGTATTTCAACTCCGATGGCAGGGAAGCCAGTCTGTGCGGTAACGGCAGCAGATGCATCGTTGCCTATGCCCATCGCTTGGGCCTGTTTCTGCAAACCACCCGTTTCCTGGCAGCAGACGGTGAACATCAGGGCGAAATTACCCTCCAGGGCGTACGGGTTAAAATGAACGATGTATCCCGAATTACGGTGACCCCCGATTATTTCTTCCTGGATACCGGCTCTCCCCATTATGTAAAAGTAGTAGCCGATGCATTTCAGACGGACGTCGTCACAGCAGGCCGTATGATCCGTTATGCCCCTTCTTTCCAACCCGGAGGCACCAACGTAAACTTCATTACCCCCACTCCGGCATGTATCCGAATCGCTACCTATGAGCGAGGAGTCGAAGACGAAACCCTCGCCTGCGGGACCGGTTGTGTAGCCGCTGCCCTTTCCGCAGCCCTGTTAAATCACGACCACTCCGGGACCTATACGTTACAAACCAAAGGAGGTATATTGAAAGTAAGTTTCAAACAACTGGCAGACAACCATTTCACAGACATTTGGCTGGAAGGTCCTGCCGAATTCGTTTTTGCCGGCGAAATCGAAACACCCCAAAACCGAGACAAGAAAGCAATGTAAGCGGAGTGCCGGTCAGCCTCCCACCTTTAGGCCTTCCTGATTGGCGCAATCTTCGATTCCGGGAAAAATTTCATCAGGAAGGCTATTTCGCTTATCAGCCACAGAAATGTCAAGCCACGAAACATCAATCAGAGACAGGAGTTCGCCGATCGTTTTTCCGGCCAGCCGGAAAACCTTTACTTAGCTTCTTCGGCCTTTTTAAATACAGCGACTACCTTATTTTTAGACAGGAAAGAAAGTTTGTTGTCTTTGATCGAATAACCGTCTACACCATCCAGCATTTGGAAAAATTCCGTTTCGGTCTGTAGGTCGGGACAAGCCATCCGCGTCGCTCCCATCGGAGAAAATTTCAAACGGCTCGACTCCATTTCATAATTACCGAAAAAACGGTTACAGCCCCCCCTTCCGTTCACCCGGTGTTCGGCTTCATTAAACTGAATAAAAATCTCGCTATTGGGATCGGTCAAGCTCAATTCTTTATCGTTAAGCGTTTGCAATACCCACTTCACTCCACTCAACTTCGCCATATTTTTCGAAGAGTTACATCCGACAACAGATAACGCAACACATAACACGAGTAAAAAACTTTTCATGACTTTTTCCTTTTCAATTTAAACTATTAAACTTAAAATACCATAGCAAACGATACAATAGTATCCCCTATATATCATTTCTTTTCCAGCAAATATCATGCCAACATAATCCGTTATATTCTTCTCCCTCTTTAGCTTCCCATTGGTTTCGCGCCTACGGTCTGATACCCTAACAATCTAAAACACATAACATTATAATCATACATATAGAAGCGGATATTATATTCGTCCGGCGTCTGATAAAAATTATTTTGCATAGTCACCAAATCAGTTTTTTTCTCCTTCGAAGGAACTACAGCGAACATATAATCATAATATCCCTGTTTCAGCTCGGCTTGCCCGACATACGCTTTATTTTTGGCATCATAATCCATTTTTAATTCAGGCAGCAACTGCCAGTCTGCAAATTTCCCATAGATATAAACTTCTGCTCCGGGAATAGGTTCCGGGTAAAGGATAGCAAAGTGGGCGACGATATAATCGGCTTCCAGATCAGAATTTTGTACATTCTCTGCCTCGATGTAAAAATTCCCCCCCCGATCAGGGGTCGGAATATAACGCTGAGGAACGGTACCAGGTACCAGGATGAAATTATATCTCCCTTCCGGTCCCTTCAATACATCTTTCACATAACGGGTATAATAAACCAAACTGGAACATTGGAAATTACGAAAAGGAGACAAACCGTTGAAAATATTATCGACCCCGTTGCCGTATACCAATTGGTTTTGCCGGACAAAAGTGGGAGTAAAATTTCTGCGGGAATTCGGATCCTGGTTTTGAGTCACATACACCCGGGTATCCCGCACCGGATCATAGATCTGCAAACCGGTATAGTTCACTGTAAAATTCAGTTGCCGGGAAGTGTACAAAAAAGTAGGATTCGTGCTATTCACCACAGATGCAGCGATACCGACCTTATTTTCCACGACAGCAAAGCGTTGTAAAACGACCGCACTATCCGGATTCTGATCGTTGTATACCTGCAATAAATAGTTCCCGGACAATTTGATACCCACTTCTTCATTCGGCAAATTCAAGGTAAACCGGGTGTAAGGCACAACCGTATTGAAAGAGTATTCGTAATTATCCAGCGGATTACTGAAAAATCCGGTCAAATAAGTAAAACTGCTTAAATTGGAATTATTCCAATCGGGATCGCAATGAACAATTTTATAGGTATATGAGTTCGTCTCGCTACTCAGATCATCGAAACTAAAAAAAAGCTGCTGTCCACTCCCCAACTCGATAACCGGTTCGGCAAAAGGACTGCCGACAGGGTAACACTGAACGGTTCTGATCTGGCTTTGCGCCGGCATCATATTCCCTATCCCCAGGATAAAAAACGATAGATTCAAAAAAAACTTCATCCCCAATAAATTAAAATCTAATTAACGACAAAATTACGTAATTGGTTTGTATATTTGTGCCTTAATTTTAGGGAAACTATAACACTTCATATTTTTACAAGCCCCTTATCGGGGCGAGGTAAAAAGTTATGTGGTCAGTAATTGTAAATACTTAATTATTAATAATTAAAACACATGTCCAAGGTAATCAAATTAAAAAAAGGCCTTGATATCAAGTTAAACGGAGAAGCGGAAAAAGTGGTGCAACCTGCTGGTAGAATAACCAGTTGTGCGTTAAAACCGACGGATTTCCGGGCTATGACTCCGAAACTAGCAGTCAAGGTCGGCGATGAAGTGAAAGCGGGAGATGTCTTATTTATCGACAAAACACATCCCGAAATTAAATTCACAACACCGGTAAGTGGTACCATTGAAGCCATCAACCGAGGCGAAAGACGTAAATTACTGGAAGTCGTAGTCAAGGCAGATGCCGAGATCCGGTACCGGGATTTCGGAAAAACAGAAGTCAGCAAACTGAATCGGGATGAAGTCATCGACAGGCTGTTGGAAAGCGGCGTTTGGCCTCTGATCAAACAACGTCCTTACGACATCATTGCAGACCCGATGAGTACACCGAAAGCCGTTTTCGTGTCAGCCTTCGATTCTGCTCCTCTGGCTCCGGATTACGACCTGATCCTGAACAATCAGAGCAAAGATCTTCAAACCGGTATCGATTGCCTTTGCAAACTCTGCAATAAAAATGTAAATCTGGGCTTGCAGGAAAATACTCCCTCCGCTTCTGTATTTACCAAACTACAGCATGTAGATATCAATTATTTTGCCGGTCCGCATCCGGCTGGCAACGTAGGTGTTCAGATTCATCACCTGAATCCGATCAACAAAGGAGAACAAGTATGGGTGGTCAACATTCAGGATGTCGCTATCATCGGCCGCCTGTTCAATGAAGGCCGGTTCGATGCACGTAAAATTATCGCCCTGGCCGGTTCTGAAGTGACAAAACCCCAGTATTATCACAGTATTTTGGGTGCTTCTATTCAGGATCTCACCGCAGGAAAATTAAAAAATGCAGTAGAACAACGGATCATTTCCGGCAACGTACTCACCGGAACCCGAGTCATTCCGGAAGGTCATCTGGGCTATTACGACAATCAAATCACCGTCATCCCGGAAGGCAATAACTACGAATTTTTAGGCTGGGCGGCCCCGGGTTTCAATAAATTCTCGGCTTCCAGATTATTCCCGTCCTTTTTATGTCCGAAGAAACATTACACCCTGGACACCAATTACCACGGTGAACGCCGGGCCTTCGTCGTAACCGGACAATATGAAAAAGTATTTCCGATGGACATCTATCCGGTATATTTGCTGAAAGCTGTCCTCGCCCAGGATATCGACCGCATGGAACAACTCGGTATCTACGAAGTTGTGCCCGAAGACATGGCTTTATGTGAATTTGTCTGTACCTCGAAGACGCCTGTTCAGAAAATCCTGAGCGACGGAATCGAACTGATGATGAAAGAAACGAATTAATTTACGATGGAAGATTTCCGATCATCACCCAATAGGGAGGTATCGGAGCTAACATCTAAAATTTAAAATCTAAAATTAATAAAATGAACTTTTTACGAAATTATCTGGATAAGCAGAAACCCAAATTTGAAAAAGGAGGTAAGCTGGAAAAATTCCACTCCGTTTTCACCGGTTTCGAGTCTTTTCTTTTCGTGCCGAACACGACCACTTCCAGCGGAGCTCATATCCGGGATGCCGTCGATCTGAAGAGAACCATGATCATCGTGGTACTTGCTTTGATTCCGGCACTTCTTTTCGGGATATACAACGTAGGTTATCAGCATTTCAATGCTGTCGGCGGCCTGGCAGACACCACTTTCTTCCAACTGTTCTTCTACGGTTTGTGGAAAGTGCTCCCCATGATCATCGTATCTTATGTCGTTGGATTGGGCATCGAATTTGCAGTCGCCCAAATGAAGGGACATGAAATCAATGAAGGTTTTCTGGTTTCCGGTTTACTGATCCCCATGATTATGCCTGTCGAAGCTCCGTTATGGATGGTGGCTTTATCGACAGCCTTCGCAGTAATCATCGGTAAAGAGATTTTCGGAGGTACAGGTATGAACATCTGGAATCCAGCCCTGTTGGCCCGTGCTTTCTTTTTCTTCTCCTATCCTTCTATGATTTCAGGAGATAAAGTATGGATTGCCGGAGACACAGCCGATGCCATCTCACAAGCCACTCCACTGGCACAAATGGCTCTGGGCCAACCCCTGACTTACAGTACGGCAGACATGTTCTGGGGATTTATTCCCGGTTCGGTCGGTGAAACCTCGGCCTTCTGTATTCTGATCGGAGCTGTGATTCTGTTATTGACCAACGTCGCCAGTTGGCGCACCATGATTTCGGTTTTTGTCGGAGGTTATCTCATGGCGCTCATATTCCAGCCGATTTCCGGTGTCGAAGCCTATCAGCAACTGTTAATGGGCGGTTTTGCTTTCGGAGCGGTATTTATGGCTACCGACCCGGTAACTTCCGCTCAAACCAATACAGGTAAATATGTTTACGGTCTGTTGATCGGAGCGATGGCTGTGATCATCCGTTGCATCAACCCGGGTTATCCCGAAGGCATGATGCTGGCAATCCTGCTGATGAACACGTTCGCTCCCCTGATCGACTGGTTCGTCGTACAGGCAAACATCAAACGCAGACTGAAAAGAGCGAAAGCCGTTGCGAATTGACGATTTAAGATTTAAGCAATCATAGATTTAAAAGATATGAATAAACAAGGAAATACCTATACATTCCTCTATTCAGTTGTTCTGGTAGTCGTTGTTGCAGCGCTACTATCCATCGTATCTCTTTCCCTGCAACCCCGGCAGAATGAAAACCGCCAAAACGAAAAGAGACAGAACATACTGAGTGCGATACACATTTCCTCCACTGCTGCCAATTCTGCAGAACTCTTCGACAAATATATCAAGGAGCAGTTTATTATAAACAGCAAAGGAGATAGAATCGAAGGCAAGGCCTTTGACGTAAACATCGAAAAACAATACAACCTACCGGTTGAAAAACGGGAACTTCCCGTATTTGTCGCCAATGTCGACGGAGCCACCAAATACATCCTACCGATTTACGGAGCCGGTTTATGGGGCCCTATCTGGGGATATATCTCCCTGGACGACAACAAAGATACCGTTTACGGTACTTTCTTCGACCACCAGGGAGAAACTCCGGGGTTGGGAGCTGAAATTACCACGCCTGAATTCAATAAAGAATTCCGGAACAAACAGATTTTCTCCGGGAATCAGTTGGTTGGAATTCTGGTCGTAAAAGGCGGGAATGCTTCCGGGGCGAATGAAGTCGATGCCATATCCGGAGGTACGATCACTTCCAAAGGAGTAGAGACCATGATCAAGAATTACTTAACCTATTACGAACCGTTTTTAAAACAAAAATAAAATGAGCGCATTATTTTCAGCTAAGAACCGGGAATTCCTGCTCGGTCCTCTGAGTAAGAACAACCCGGTTATCGTACAGGTCCTGGGTATTTGTTCTGCCCTTGCTGTTACTGCCAAGCTGGAGCCTGCCATCGTAATGGGGCTTTCGGTAACGGCCGTAACCGCTTTCTCGAATGTGATCCTTTCGCTGATGCGAAATACCATTCCGACCCGTATCCGTATCATCGTACAATTGGTCGTTGTGGCCGCTCTTGTAATCATCGTCGATCAGCTGTTGAAAGCTTTCGCTTACGATGTCAGCAAACAGCTGTCCGTATATGTCGGATTGATCATCACCAACTGTATCATCATGGGACGTATCGAAGCTTTCGCCCTCGCCAATAAACCCTGGCCTTCTTTGTTAGATGGTATCGGTAACGGTTTGGGGTACGGCCTGATCCTGGTGATCGTAGCTTTCTTCCGTGAACTGCTCGGTTCGGGTACACTTTACGGTTTCCGTATTATTCCGGAATCGTGGTATGTACAGAACGGCGGTTGTTATCTCAATAACGGTTTGATGATTATGCCGGCCATGGCTTTGATTCTTGTCGGACTGATTATCTGGGTACACCGTTCCAGAAATAAAGATTTAATAGAAAAATAATTAAAGTAAAAATAAGATATGGAAAATCTATTAAATATATTCGTCCGTTCCATCTTCATCGACAATATGATCTTTGCCTATTTCTTAGGCATGTGTTCCTATCTGGCCGTATCGAAGACTGTGAAGACCTCTTTCGGTCTGGGAATCGCTGTTATTTTCGTATTGTTCATCACCGTTCCGGTCAACTATCTGTTAGACAACTATGTGTTGAAACCCGGTGCTTTACAATGGTTGCTCGGGGATGAAGCTGCCGGAATCGATCTGAGCTTCCTGAGTTTTATCATGTTCATCGCCATCATCGCCGCTATGGTACAATTGGTGGAAATGATCGTCGAGAAATTTGCTCCCGCTTTGTACAACCAATTGGGTATCTTCCTGCCTCTGATCGCTGTAAACTGTGCTATCATGGGAGCTTCCCTGTTTATGCAACAGCGGAACTACGGCAGTGTACTCGAAGCGACGACATTCGGTTTGGGCTCAGGTATCGGCTGGATGCTGGCTATCGTATGTATTGCCGCTATCCGGGAGAAACTGAAATATTCCGACATTCCGGCTCCATTACGGGGAATCGGTATCACGTTTATCGTGACCGGACTGATGGCTATCTCTTTCATGAGTTTCCTGGGTATCGACCTGAATAAACTGAAAGCTCAGCCGGCACAAACCGAAACGACGGCACAGGTATCCTCCTATGGTGAAAAAGAGACCGTCACCGGTTACCTGACTGAAAAAGATCAGATGGCTTCAGCACAAAATGAAGGCAATGCCGATGCAGAATAATTTAAAATTTAAAATCTAAAATTTAAAATTAAATGGTACTATTAGCAATAAATACAACAATCGTCACTACCGGCATTGTGGTATTCCTGATTGTCATCCTGATTCTGGTGGGTATCCTTTTGTTTGCCAAAGCCAAACTGACCGCCAAAGGGGATGTGAAAATCAGCATTAACAATGGCGACCGGATCATTACAACCGAACCGGGCAGCTCACTGTTGTCCACCCTGGCAGGCCAGAAAATATTCCTGCCTTCGGCCTGTGGTGGTAAAGGTTCCTGTGGTATGTGTAAATGCCAGGTAGATTCGGGTGCAGGTTCTATCCTCCCGACCGAAACAGGTTTCTTCTCCTACAAACAGCAGCACGAAAACTGGCGTCTGGCTTGTCAGGTGAAAGTGAAAGAAAATATCGAAATGCGTATTCCGGAATCCGTGATGGGAATCAAAAAATGGGAATGTACCGTAGTTTCCAACCGGAATATTTCTACTTTCCTGAAAGAATTCGTTGTAAAATTGCCGGAAGGTGAAAATCTGAAATTCAAATCCGGAGGTTATATTCAAATCGATGTGCCTGCTCTGGATGTCGACTTCAAGGACATGATCATCGATGAAAAATACAAAGGCGATTGGGAAAAGATGAAAATGTTCGATCTGAAGATGCATAATCCCGAACCGACCTACCGGGCCTACTCTATGGCCAATTCCCCGGCAGAAGGCAATATCATCATGTTGAACATTCGTATCGCCACTCCGCCGTTCGACCGTGCGGCAGGCGCTTTTGCTCCGGTAAATCCGGGTATCTGTTCTTCTTTCATCTTCTCGCGTAAACCGGGAGATAAAGTAACGATTTCCGGTCCTTACGGAGAATTCTTCCTGCGCGAAACCAACAACGAGATGATGTTCATCGGTGGTGGTGCCGGTATGGCTCCGATGCGTTCACACATCTTCAACCTGTTCCATACGATACATACAGACCGTAAAGTGACCTTCTGGTACGGAGCACGTGCTCTGCAGGAAGCTCCCTACGTGGATGAATTCAATAAGATCCAGGAAGAAAATCCGAATTTCCATTGGACACTAGCCCTCGACCGTCCCGACCCTGTAGCAGATGCTGCCGGCGTGGCCTACAAACCGGGCTTCGTACACCAGGTGATCTTCGAGAACTATCTGAAGAACCACGAGAACCCCGAAGATATCGAATACTACTTGTGCGGACCTCCAATGATGATCCAGGCAGTAACCAAAATGCTGTACGATCTGGGAGTTCCCGACGAAAATGTTATGTACGACAACTTCGGTGGATAACCCCAATAAAAAGGGACTGTCTAACAATGAAATGCCCCCAAAAAGTTTTATGTCCAACTTTTTGGGGGCACTTCACTTCAAGAGTCCGGCAGCCTGCTAATAGAGGATAGCTCTACTTTCCGAAAATTGCTTTCAGTTTTATATCCAATTGCTTTCCGCGAATACCGTTGGCGACAATGACATTGTTTTCGTCAAGTACAATCACATGGGGAATACCGCAAAGCAGTTTATACATGCCTCGAGAGACATCTTGAGTATCCATCACATGGTTCCAAGAAAGGTGGTCATCCGCAATGGCTTTCACCCAAGGAGCCTGCTGGTGGTCCAATGAAACACTCAAGATTTCCAATCCATGCCGGTGGTATTTTTTATAAAGTTCCACCATGTAGGGATTTTCCGCCCGACAAGGAGCACACCACGACGCCCAAAAATCGAGGATTTTCACTTTCCCTTGGATGGAATACATGGACAAAGAATCCCCTTCGGGTGTTGGAAGCGTAAAATCCGGAGCCTTTTTGCCGGGGGCAAATGCAGCCATTTCGTCCAAACGCTCTACCACTTGCCGCGTCAGTTTCATCGCTTTGGCAGAAGCACCCAATTGATCGTATTCCCGCTGTAAATCTTCTATGTTCTGATATTGGTACATCCGTTTGTTCAACAGATAGGCAGCTAAAAAACCATCCTTATGCGCCTCCCGGAATTGTTCCTGTTCACGACCGGTCTGCTCCCCCAATTTCCCCATGGTTCTCATAACCTCATTCATGGTAGCCGTATCGTTTTTCTGACGGGCAGAGTAGTAACGGTTGCGCAATTCATTCGTTTGTCCGGCCGTCTTGTTACCGATGGCCTGATAGGCAGCAAATAGCAATTGCAGCTCCGGACCTTCCACTCGGTTGGCCTCAGGATTTTTCAAGTGAAGATGCGCCCGGTAATCGGCATTTTCAAGCAAAAGTATCGCATAGGTTTTCTCTCCGGTGATATAAAGTCCCGCTTCCATGGTATCGGGTAGTGAACCGGTCAACGTAAATTTCCCGTCCCGGATTTCAGCCCGCGCCAAGGTATCCGGTTTTTTATTCCAGCCAGGATAGCCGACGATGTAAGCTTCACCGTCCACTTTCTCGTCCAACGAGCCTTCTATGGTAAAATGCGGTTTCGATGTGCAAGCGGACAATCCACCGAAAAACCAAATGCCTAAAATTGTTTTTCTTATGATTCCTTTCATTAGTTATGACACTTTATTTCAACATTACTTTCAATTCCTTTTCAATCGGTGGAAAACAGATGTGTGCGTCACAGCATTGATAGCTGACGGTACACTTTGCTTCCCCTTGTCCACTACCGGAGATTTCGTACCGGAAAATGGCTTCATCTTCATAAACGGTGGTACCTTGTTTATTATACGACTTGGCGGAAGGGAGTTTCGGTTTACCGACAATCGTCCACCCCTCCGGCAATTGGAGCTCTACCTGCGTGGTAACAAAGGGATCGCTCTCAGCAACATAAGCATAAATGTGATAGCCCGGATGGATTTTCAGGCGGACCACAATCTCCCGGTTGCCGTTCGCTGCCTTTTCAAGCCCTGCAACCATCTGCACAGGATTCCGGTCATCCGTGGCGGCCGGTCGGGACGATGTTTCCTGTACCGGTTGTGCATAACGTGCGCTGTAATCGTTGGCAGGATCAGGTTCGCGAGTATTCACCATAAAAAGCCAGCCCCCGGATTCCGTAAAAAAAAGACGCTCTTTGTTCTTCTCATACCAAGTCCGCCACTCCTGCGGAGCTTCAAAGCGGCAAAGGGTATAGCGATGCAGGATGCGGTTGGCCTTTTCGGTCTCTTTCCCTTTTTCCAGCAACCGGATGGCAGTATCAAGCAAGCGTTTGTCGTTATAGGGAATGCCAAGGCTCTTCACATCTTCGTCAATACTCAGCACATACATGCCTTCACCTCCATAAAAATAATCTATGTTCTCACGGTAATAACGGGCATAGGCCGCTTCGTCCTCGCCAAACAAATCGAACAGCTCTCCCTGGTAACGTTTCAACATATCGGCATAACTCATCGGCGGTTGCGGTTCATAGTTTAGGAACATCTCTTCCCTGCGGTTCAATTTCTCACCACGCCTCTGTTTTTCCTGAACCACTTTTTTCAGTTTTAAACCCTCTGCAGCAAACTCTTCATCGCTTTTCACCCTCTCTTGCCAAGCTTCCCGGGTTGACAAGTAAAGCTGCTCTTTCACATATTCGCGGGTAGCAATGCGATCGTTGTATTTCCGGACGAAGGGTTTCTGTCCGGCAAAACGGGAAATGTAGACAATCGCGTTGGCAAATACCGTCTTTGCCTCTTCCGTCATATCTGCCGGCGAAGCGGCAAATCCCCAATGCAGGAAGTTCCCGTGACGGCCAATAGCCACTGCATCCAATGTTTTGGCGCAAACGCCACTGGAAATATATTCCGCGTCCGGAGAATCTTCAAAGCCCCAAGGACGAGCCACCATCCCTACCCGAAAACCTTCGTGCGTCTGATAACCTTTGTTCTGCACTTTCCACATCAGAACCGAATCCGGTACAGGCTCATCCATAAAATAGGCATAATGAAAAGCATCCGAAGGTGTCGGACACATGCGTACCGTCATCTTTACCGGAAAAGGTCCCTTGAAAATCGGGTGTTCTGCCCGCCAATGGTGGGCATCGGCATCCAAGCACAAACAATACCAATCGCTTTTCAAGCCGATGCCGCGCCCGACGGTATTCCCCACCTCGGCAATCGTGACCATCGGACGGTCAAAACTTTCCGGCAAATAGACCGCACTGTGGTAAGCGATTACTTTACCGGAAGCGTCCTTTTCCTGCCAAGCGGGTTTGATGGCTTTTGGCCGGCCATCCATCACGGTCACATCGTATGCCCGGGACATTTCCGGCGTCCAATCCTCCGCCGCAACGACTTTCACAGTCTGGAAATACTGTCGGAGCATCTCCCCGAATGCCGCTGTCCGATCGGCAATGCTTTTGCGCAAAGCCGTACTGTCGCTAATTGTTTCGTTCAAAACCTGTATATCCGCCGAACCGCCGACATACAGGACTTTCAACGGTTGTTTTTCTATTTTATCCGATGCACGACTCATCTGCATACTGCCTATCAACAGCAATATGCACAAACAAAATAGGTTTTTCATAATTTCAAAGTTAAAAGCCATGCCGGCATAGGAAACTCCTGCCGACATAGCATCTGTTGTTAAAATGGATTCTGCACAATGGCACCTTGCGAATTTTGGATATCCTGCTGCGGAATAGGAATGGCCAAACGACGGTCGTCTCCTTTCACGTTAATCTGTACCTTTTGGGAGGGGTCTACCCCACTCTGGGTAACCTTGTAAAATTCCCGTCGGATGGTTACGTCATCATCGGGTGTCACACTGGCAGCAAAACGCTTGATATCCATCAAACGAAGTGTAAAAGGCATTTCACGGCGACGTTCAAGCAACACCTGTTTTAAAGCTTCGCTCTGCGAAGCGGCGGTCAATACCGTAGCCGTTCCGGGAAGAAAGCGGGCTTCACGCAACGGTGCCAGTGTAACCAAGGCGTCCTGCCAATTGGCACTACGTGCCTGCAATTCTGCCTTCATCAGTACCAACTCAGCGGCAGTCAAACCGGAAATGGCATAGCAGTCATCATAAAGTTGGTTGTAGCGATACCAGTCATAAGCTACTGAAAAACGGCGATTACCATGTTCCACATAGAAAAGGTCGAAACGGCGGTCGTTCTTCCCGTCAACATAGCAATCCAACAATTCCTGTGACGGGGAATGCCATTGCGTCGCCAGATATTGCAGACGGATATAAATCCATTCTGACCATTTATAGATTTTTTGCAGATTCCAGTTGTGGGTTTCACAATAGTGCAGTGTATCCTCCGCCATCGTGCCAGTGGCAGGATAAGGCACCGGTGTTGCCCAATCCAGATTGTTATAGTCATACAGTCCCGGAGCTAATGCCAACGCCTTGTCCACGTAGGTAGTCGCATTGTCATAGTCGTTCATGTAAAGATACACGCGGGCAAAAGCTCCGTAAATGGCACATTTGGACGCCCTCCAGGCAAAGCCTTCCTGTACCCGGTCCACCACACAGTATTTTTCCGCCTCGCGGAAGTCATCAAGAATCCGGTCAAAGGTCTTCCCCAGCGTAGCACGCGAGATATCCTCTGTGAAAAGCGTACCCAAACGCAACGGCAGCCCCATCTCGCTGCGGTTGGCCTCACTGTATGGCAGACAGTGGACGGTAGCCAAGCGGAAAAACGACCAGCCTCGCATCAAATAGGCATTGCACAACGCCTCGTCTTTTTCTTCCTGCGAACCGTTTACAGAACCAACAGAGGCAATGATCGTATTGGCATTGAATATCTTGGCGTATTCGTATTCCCAAACGTTATTGCCTGTCGTTGTTTCCATAACTTCGCTGCTCAAGGCATACAAACTCATCTGATCAGCCCCAAAAGTAATGGGACTAGCATCGTACAGTGCCAAGGGCACACCGTAATCATCGGTGGCATACACTCCGGGATAATCGTATTCATACGTGTTTGTCACATAATCATAAAGGGAAAGCAATTGCGATACCTCGGTAATAGGGGCGTCGCTCGTTGCCGACGGCTGCTTGTCCAAAAACGAATCGCACGCACAGAACATACTCGCCGTGACTATCAGGAACGATAATTTCAATAAATGCTTTTTCATATCTTTTTCCTCCTAATTATTAAAAGTTAAAGCTGGCTCCAAAAGTAAAGCTGGTGCTGGGTTTGTTGGTGCCAGGCAACCATTCGGGGTCGTAGTTGTTTTTGTTGGCCGTCCATACCATTCCCAAGTCACGGGCCTGTACGAATACTTTGGCCTTCTGCAAACGGATAGAGCGCAACCACTGCTCCGGGAGGTAGTAGCTCAACGTGACTTCTTTTAAACGGATGAACGAAGCATCCTCCACATTGCCGCGCAAGTAAGGCAAATAGCGGCCCCAACGATAACACATGTAATCGCCCGGTGCCGGTAAAGTAGGGAAAGTGGTCCCATCGCTTTCCATCAACCGGGTAATAAACTTGGAGATCGTGTTTTTCGAATTGGCCAATGGAACCGATTCGGCTGTCGGCGCCCGGAACTTACCGCCGAAATTACCGGTCATATAAACGTAAAGGTTCAACCCTTTCCAACTGAACGAGTTCGCCCATCCGAATGAAGCGGGAGCAATGGTAGTCCCCCCGTAATACATCTTATCCAATCCCAAGGTTCGGTTATGCAGCGTCAAATCGTTGAACGTCCATTCATTCCCGTCCATAGTTTTCACGTGCGGCACTCCATCGCGCACTCCGGCATAATCATAGCTGTAAACAGCACCCACCGGTTTGCCCTCGATGAAATAACCGTTTGAAGGATCAGAAGCATAAGCCAATTGATGGCAATAAAGCGACGGGTAGAACAGTTTCTGTACTTTATTTTTGTTATAGGCAAACGTCACAGTCGACGAAATATTCAAACCAATCGAACGAACCTGTCCCTGACCGGTCAGTTCCAGTTCTACACCCCGGTTCAGAATTTCGGCATTGTTGAACCTTTGTTCTTTGCTTCCATATACGGAAGGAACAGTCACCGTTCCGATGATGTATTTCCCCAGTCGGTTGTAATATTCCACCTTACCGGAAAGTGCATTTTTAAAGAAAGAGAAATCCACCCCGACATTAGTCGTATAGGTCTCTTCCCAACGCAATAAGGGATTACCGTAACTGGTCACACGAGATACGTTAGTTCCCGTCGTCACGTTGGCACTGGTAGAAATCAACGTCTGGGGGGAGGTGCTCTTTTCTGCATTACCGTTGATACCGTAAGTCAAGCGCAGGGTCAGGCGATCCACCCAGGAAGAAGCGGCCTCCAGAAACGATTCATTGGACATGTTCCATTTGAGCCCGGCCGACCACATGGGCGACCACCGGAGGGACTTGTCATCGGTTACATAATTGGAACCGTCCGCCCGGATACTAAACGATGCCCCGTATCTGCCGTCGAACATATAAGCCGCATTGGCAAAATAAGAGAAATAGCGGTCCACCCGGTCGGAGTAAGTCGTCTGCACTATCGTAGCCAATGTATTGTAGTAATCAGGATAACCGACAATAGTCTTTGCCGATTCCTTGCTACCGTAGTAAGCCGGCAGGGAGGTGTTGGTCTTTTCATTGTAACCCACTACATAAGGATAAGTAGTGCCTGATGTTTTATATTCGCTGATTTCCATACCAGCCAAAGCCGTTACGTCATGCTTTCCGAACGTTTCGTTGTAACTCAACTGGTTTCGCCAAACGTAGTTTTCGTTGGAATTTTTGCTGCTGCGGATAATGCCTCCCGAAGGGATGTACTGATTTTTCAACACATCACCGCTCAAATCGTAGTCGGTATAGTAATTCACCATTTGGCGCACATAGTCCGTCTCCTCATTGTCGTACTGCCGGGTATCGGCGACATTCTTTTCATACTGGAACTTGGTATCAAAAACAAGTTCGCGCCAGATTTTGGCATTCAGCCCGACGTTAAAACGGTATCGGGTGGTTTCCGTCGTATATTTCCGGTTGCACACCTCGCGCAACATATTGTAGGAAAGATCCTTGTAAGGCAGGTTTTGCAGGTTCAGATCTTCTGCAATCAACCGGTTCCAAGACCCCACGTTGTAGGCATAGCTCCCGTCCTCTTCCAACAGCAGTTCATAAGGAGCCAAATTACGAAGTTCAGCGACCGTAACACCACTGGTTTCCGCTTTTTTCCGTTGAAACGTACCAGCTACACTCGCCGCCAGCCAAGGTGTGAATTTATAGGTATTATTAAAGTTTACCATAAAACGTTCATAGCCGCGTTTGATGGTAGCTTCATCGTTCTTTTCATACATCAGCGAAGCATAGGTTGTATTTTTTTCCGTACCGCTCGAAAGGTTGACATTGTACTGCTGCAATGCCTGTGTCTGCATCAAATGCTTCTTCAATTGGCTCCGATTGTCCGTCCGCCGCAAACGGTCAAGATTTGTGTTCATCTCCGCCTCGGACATTCCGTAATACTTGTTGGCATAATAATATTCCTGCGAAATGGGCAAACTGCCTGCAATGCTGGTAGGAGAAGGTGTGAATTCCGAAAGGAACCATCCGTTTTTTACAGCCATGAGTTCATAATCCACCGTCGTTTTGCTATCAGCTTGCGCTAAAATGTAATCCAGGTCGGGGCGTATATTGAAACGGTAAAAGCCCTGTACCTCTACATTCAGTTTGCCCTGCTTCCCTTTTTTTGTGGTTACAACGATTACACCATTGGCCGAACGGGCACCCCAAATGCTGGCTGCAGCAGCATCTTTCAATACAGTGACACTCTCTACGTCATTGGGATTGATGCTGCTGAAGGTACCCTCAATAGGAAAACCATCAACTACCACCAATGGTTCTGTATTGGCATAGAGCGAACTGGTACCTCGAATCAGGAAATTGACCGAGCCGTCTTCATTTTCAGTGGATTGCATCCCGGCAACTACACCTTGTAGCATATTGGAAAGGTCGGAAGAAGGCCGTGAATTGAGTACCTCCACGGATACTTTATCGAACGAACCGGTGGCCCGCTCTTTGGAGATGGTTTGGTAACCGGTGACTACCACTTCTTCCAAAGCTTTGTTTTCCGGTTCAAGGACGACATTCAACGTAGTTGCTTGACCAATTTTCATTTCCTGACTTTTCATTCCGATAAACGAAAAAACCAGCATTACATTCGGATCGTCGTTTACCTTAATTTCGAAACGACCGTCAACGTTGGTCGCCATCCCGGAGGAAGTGCCTTTGACAAGGACCGAAACGCCCGGTAACGGCATACCATCCCTATCTTTCACCACGCCGCGCACCGTCCGCTTCTCTGCTTGCGGTAAATCGACATTATTCACCGTCACAGCCCGCTTGATGGCAACGACGCCGTTCACGATTTCATACGTGTAGCCGGGACCTTCGAGCAAACGACTCAAAATCGTGTTGATTTCTACGTTCTGCAAATCAAGCGTGATGCCTTTGATTTGCTCCAGTTCCCTGCCGTTATACAGGAAACCGATGCCGGTAAGCCGTTCAATCTGCTGGATGCAGCTTTTCAAATCGGCATTTTCCATCCGGAAACGGGCAACGCGCTGGGCACTGATTTCCGAGAACACATTAAAATGACAGACCAATAGCAGAAAAAACAAACATTTCATCACCATGATGAGTTTTTTTCTCCATTGAAGGGAAATCGGCGCTCGTCCGACTTCCAAATTCGGATGTTTTTCCATAATTTTGTAAAACTTTAAAGTTAATAATCAGAGAGGGGATGACAGCTAATGTGGTAGTTACTATCGCTCCTCTTTTATTGTATAAAAATTGTATTTCCTTTCCGTTCAAAGTGCAGGGGACTGACATTCTCCATCAAGTCGAGAATGACCTGCAGGTTTTCAAACCGCGGTAACTTACCGGTGAAGACTTCTCTGCGCACGGCATCATTGGTATAAAACACATCGATGTGGTACCAGCGTTGCAGAATTGTGAAAATTTCTTCCACGGAGGTATTATCGAAGCGAAACTCTCCACGGATCCAGGCTGTAAACAGTTCTGTATCCACTTCTTTCACTTCCACGTTACCGGTCTGACGGTCGCACACCGCCTGCCGTCCCGGAAGAAGCTCTATGCTTTCGCGGGTGTGGACATCCGTCATCTCCACTTTACCGATGCAAAGGGTCGTTGCCCAACTGTCATCGTCGTCATATGCTTTCACATTGAAAGAGGTGCCCAACACTTTCACCTCATAGTTGTCGATTTTAACGTAAAAAGGACGCTGTGCATCGGGCTTTACCTCGAAAAAGGCTTCGCCTTTCAACTCCACGCAACGGGTATTGCCATTGAAACGGGTCGGGTATTTCAATTCCGACATAGCATTCAGCCACACTTTTGTGCCGTCTGCCAAAGTCAGGGAATATTCACCACCGCAGGGTGTACGGATCAAATGTTGCGAAACAGGCATCGAATTCTCGTCGGAGCCGGTATAATCTACCGTATTGCCGGCAATGACGACCTTTTCCTGTTCGCTTTCCAGTGTTTTCTGCATATCCGGCAAGAGTTCCACAGCCGAACCGTCTGCCAGCACCAACTCGGCACGTCGGATTCCCGGTTCGATTTTTTCAATGGTTTCTGTTACACGAGGCTGAGATTCCGTCCGGGGAAAGAGTAGCCACACGCCCGCCACAATCGCCACGACAGCCGCATAAGGCAGACTCCACCGCACAACACGCCGGAGGGCGTAACGCTGTAATAATTTCCGGTTGTACGCCAACGCCCGCTCCGTATCAACGGCCGCCAATTCATCGAAATGCCGCCGGAGAGCCCCCGGTTCCGCCAAACGACGATAGAGTTGTTCGTGGCTTTCCTCTTCCTGTCGCCACTCCTCCAGCATCTGCCGCTCATCGGCCGTCAATTCGTCCCACTTTTCACGCACTAATAAATCCCGTATCTTTTCAAACTTCTGTTGCATAACTTAACGCTATATATTATTTCGTCCCACTTTTCACGCACTAATAAATCCCGTATCTTTTCAAACTTCTGTTGCATAACTTAACGCTATATATTATATAGACACAAAAGTTTAAAAAACGTGCAAAAGGAAACGAAAAAATATAAATTTATTTGAGTAATATTTCTATTCGCTGTCTATCCATTTCCCGAAACGCCCCTGACATATCAGAATAAACAAACTCAACCCCAATGCCGCTGTCAACTTCCGCCGGAGGATTTCCTTTCCCCGGCGCAATTGGCTGCGCACGGTTTCTTCTGTGATATCCAACTGACGGGCAATGTCGCGGTTGTCCGCTCCATCCAATTTCAAGATAAAGATGTCACGACAACGGGCGGGCAAACGGCGGACGGCGTCATAAAGTTCGCGATATACTTCCTCCTCCATCATCCGACCGACAAAATCATCTTCTTTCAGCATATCCTGATCCTCTATCGGAATCCCGCGCCGGTCGCGCAAGTAATTCAACAGACGATTGTGTATTGAACGGTATAAATAAGTTGTAAACGAATGCATTTCTGCCAATTGCCGGCGTTGTTTCCACAGATAACAGAAGAACTCCTGAACAATATCTTCCGCGATCTCCCGTTCCTTGACAATACGACTGCTATAGACCACCAACGGAGCATAGTATTCCCGAAAAACAGCCGTATAGGCCTCCCTATCTCCTTGCGATAATCTTTGTATGACAGACGCGTCTATTTTCATACTTCCCAGTTCAACGCATATATTTTAAATTCAAGGCATACATCACGATAAAGATAACAGCAAAAATAGCAGAAAACAACATACCGGCAAGTACCATAAAATTAAAACCGGCAAAATAAGGCAGCACAAACAACATCAGGATTTGAGCCGCCGTATAGAGATAAAAACCGAGACGGCGTAATTGAAACATCAGGATTGCCCCCAGCAAACTGATCACACTCAACACCAGGCTTACGACGGCAATCTCCCTGGCATGTACAAAAGTGGCCTGTAAACTCGCCATAGTCGAATTCAGAATATCGGAAAGCATGGCAGATCCGGCCCCCTGATCCATACCGTTCAGCATGGAAGAATAATGTTCCATCTGCATCGATGAATCGGTCAATCCGGCCGTAAATACGGAAAATAAATTGGATAAAGTTCCCCAACCACTACCGATAAAAGTAAGAATACACAATACCAATAAAAAAGTCGGGCGCTGAAGCTTGTTCTGCTGTTCTTCAAAAGGATTTTCCATGTTTTTCAATTCTGTTTGTTCACATTCTATTGGGTACAAAGATACAAAATTCAAAAAATATCTAACCGATTACATCACTTTCAATTCAAAACTTTTCAACAAATAAAAGTTTAAAATGCTTTGCTTTGGAAAAGGATTTAGTTTAATTTTGACAAAAATATTTTTAACTACTTAACTATGGAAAGAGATACCGTTATATTTGACCTGATTAAAAAGGAGTGCCAGCGTCAAAAAGAAGGAATCGAACTGATTGCTTCTGAAAATTTTGTGAGTGATGAAGTCATGGAAGCCATGGGTTCGTGCCTGACTAATAAATATGCAGAAGGTTATCCCGGAGCCCGTTATTACGGTGGTTGCCAGATCGTCGACCAGACCGAACAATTGGCGATCGACCGGGCATGTAAATTATTCGGTGCCGAATATGCAAATGTGCAGCCTCATTCCGGAGCACAAGCCAATGCTGCCGTATTTTTTGCTTGTATGAAACCGGGCGATACTTACCTGGGACTGGATTTGGCTCACGGAGGTCACCTGTCTCACGGATCACCTGTCAACCTTTCAGGAATCAACTATAAACCGATCGCTTATCATGTAAAAGAAGATACCGGTCTGGTAGACTATGATGAAATGGAACGCCTGGCACTCGAACATAAACCGAAAATGATCGTTTCGGGAGCTTCTGCTTATTCCCGTGACTGGGATTATAAACGGATGCGTGAAATCGCCGATAAAGTAGGTGCTATATTGATGTATGATATGGCTCATCCGGCCGGTTTAATCGCCAAAGGCTTGCTGAACAATCCGTTCGAATATTGCCACATTGTAACGACCACCACGCATAAGACCTTACGCGGACCGCGTGGAGGTATGATTTTACTTCCCAAAGATTTCCCGAATCCCTGGGGATTGAAAACACCGAAAGGAGAAATCAAGATGATGTCACAAGTCATCAATTTTTCAGTATTCCCGGGACAGCAGGGCGGACCGCTGGAACATGTCATCGCAGCTAAAGCGGTCGCTTTCGAAGAAGCGTTGTCCGATTCTTATACCGAATATGCAAAGCAAGTGCAGAAAAACGCAAAAGTTATGGCACAAGCTTTCATGGATAAAGGATATAAAGTGGTTTCAGGCGGAACAGACAACCATTGCATGCTGATCGACCTGCGGACCAAATTCCCGGAACTGACCGGTAAAAAAGCTGAAAACACCCTGGTAAAAGCCGACATTACGATCAACAAAAACATGGTGCCTTTCGACAGCCGTTCTCCATTCCAGACTTCCGGTATCCGTGTCGGAACTCCGGCTATCACAACCCGGGGACTGAAAGAAGAGGATATGAAAGTGATCGTCGACATGATCGACCGGATCCTGTCGAATATCGACGATGAAAACGTCATTGCAGAAGTGAAGAAAGAAGTCAATGCGATGATGAATCCTCGTCCGATGTTCGCCTGGTAATAGAAAGATATAACCCATTAAAAGCTGCCTTGAGGGCAGCTTTTTTGTTTTCCTCTCACTCCAGGATCTTAAAAGCAATATCGAGATAAGCATCCATATCGATCGTTTTCTCCCGGATATATTCGTCACTGCGTTTATGCCCCAAACGAATCACGATAGCCTTTTTCTGAGGAATGACAAACATATACTGTCCTCCTAGCCCCCGAAACGCAGGAAACCGCATCTCTTTGTAATGCATAATCCAGATTTGAAAACCATAATAATCCAATGATCCGTCTCCGAATTCATTTTCCAGATATCCGGCTGGGGTTATCGCTTCATTCAGATAAGTTTCGGAGATCAGCTGCCGGCCGTTCCAATTTCCTTTATTCAGAATCAAACGTCCGAGCCGCGCCAAATCCCGGGCCGTCGTATTGAAACAACAATATGTTTTCTCATCCCCGTCTTCCCGGTCCAGGTTCCACAAAGCGTCGTTGCAGGCTCCCAGGGGTTTCCATAATTTTCTTTCAGCATATTCACTGATACTCACCGGGCTATGGACTTTCACTTCTGTCTTAAAGATCCCCCACTCATATTCCTTCTCTTTATGCACCTTATCTAAAGCTGCTTCGAGCACAAATGAAAGTAATTGAGTATCACCGCTTTTATAGGAATACTTTTTTCCAGGTTCTTCGACTACTTTCAAATCCATAATCAAATCCCGGATCCGATCACCATAGTAAGCCTGAGTGGTTTTCGAAATCAGGGCGGTATAGGCTTCATCCCAGTCCAATCCCGAACTCATCGTCAAAAGATTGCGGATCGTAATTTTATCCCCCTCCCCGAATTCAGGCAAATATTTGCTGACTTTATCATCCAGACTTTCGATAAATCCTTCGTCATAAGCTATGCCGACCAGCAGGCCGACAATACTTTTGGTAGCGGAAAATATATTGGAAAGCTTTTGCGGTGTCCAATCTTCCCGGTATTCCTCATACCGGATACTATCGTCCTGAATGACGAGATAAGCCACCGTTCCGTATTTTTCGAGATACGCCTCTTCGTCGTCGGTCATCCGGTATCGATTGGCGTCCCTGGCCACCGGCCATTCCCAGCAGGAATCAGCTTTTCCCACCGTATCCGACGGAAAAATATAGGTATCCGAAATATCCGGGAACCAGTGAATCAAAGCCTCCTGCATATAAGTCGGCATCAGCAGAAACAGCAGGGCAATCCCCAGAAACAGCAGGGCACTGATTTTTTTCCATTTTCTGCTCTTCATATTCCGCCGAACTTTTCTTTAACCTCCCTTTTCACATTCCCTCAAATCCTCGGTTGTCAAACGTTCCGGTAAGAAACGGGTGACATCCCCGCCGTTCAAATAAATATTACGGACAATCGTCGAACTTACAAATGTATGCTCGGTCGAGGTCAGCACAAAGACCGTCTCGATACGTCCATCCATGGCCCGGTTAGCTTGTCCGACAGCACGTTCGTATTCAAAATCGGCCGCCGTCCTCAGGCCCCGGATAATGATGTGGGCATTCACCTGCCTGCAAAAATCTACGGTCAAACCGAAATAAGGTTCTACCGTCACCCGATCGGTATCTTCAAAAGCCTTTCTAATCAAACGAATACGACAATCCGTATCGAGAAATTCCTTCTTAACGGGATTGACACCGACAGCAATAATAATCTTATCGAACAATTTCAAGCCCCTTCTTACGATCTCTTCATGCCCGACCGTAAAAGGATCAAAGGATCCGGGAAATACAGCAATTTTTTCCATAGTCGAATAAATCAATTCGGCAAACATAGCGAAACAAACGTTATAAATAAAAGAAAAAGTCAAAAATATTGCCATTCACTTACAATTTAGAAGCAGAAACAAATTCTCACAAACAATTAATGAATTTTTTCTATATTTTCTTGCCACTTTATTAGAAGTTGTCGTTTAAATTTAATATGTTTGTACAAATCAAAATAACAAAATACAAACACTCAAGTTATGGCACAAAAATTATTAATCAGAGATCTTACTTTGAGAGACGGCCAGCAATCTTCTTTTGCAACCCGTATGACTCAGCAGCAGATCGACAGGGTATTACCGTTTTATAAAGATGCAAACTTCTATGCAATGGAAGTTTGGGGAGGAGCTGTTCCTGATTCAGTAATGCGTTACCTGAATGAAAATCCATGGGATAGATTGGAAAAAATCAAAGCCGTAGTGGGTAATGTATCCAAATTAACAGCATTATCCAGAGGTCGTAACCTATTCGGATATGCTCCTTACACAGACGAAATTATCGAAGGTTTCTGCCGCAATTCGATCGAATCGGGCTTAGGAATCATGCGTATTTTCGATGCATTGAACGATGTGAACAACGTCAAATCGACCATTAAATATGTGAAGAAATACGGTGGAATTGCCGACTGTGCAGTATGTTACACCATCGACCCGAAATATCCGAAACTGGGCTTACTCGACAAATTGAAAGGTAAAAAGAATCCGGAACCTGTATTTACCAACGCCTATTTCCTGGACAAAGCAAAACAAATGGCTGCCCTGGGAGCCGACATGGTGACCATCAAAGATATGAGTGGTTTGATCCAACCTTCACGGATTGCAGAATTAATTCCGTTATTCAAACAGAATCTGTCTATTCCGGTAGATTTCCATACTCACTGTACCCCGGGTTATGGATTGGGTGCCGTCCTGATGGCTATCATCAAAGGCGTAGATATCGTCGATACCAATATCTGGAACTTTGCCGGCGGAACCGGAGCCCCTGCTATCGAACTGGTTTATATATTCTGTAAGAAATTAGGTGTCGAACTGGACGTCAACATGGAAGCCGTTGCTAAAATCAACAAAGAGCTTTACGGCATCCGTAAAGAACTGGAAGCGGTAGATGCCAGCAAGCAATTCCCGAATCCGTTCAACCCGTTGACAGACCAGTTACCAGCTGAAATCGACAAAGAATTCGATAAAGCGATCGAAGCTGCCAAAGCAAACAACGAAGAAGCTTTATTGAATGCTTGTCATGCTATCGAGGCTTATTTCAATTTCCCGAAACCCAATGAATTGGTAAAGAAAGCCGAAGTTCCCGGTGGTATGTACAGTAATATGGTCGCTCAGCTGAAACAATTGAATTCTATGGATATTCTGGAAAAAGCTATGGAATTGATTCCGACCGTACGTTTAGCAGCCGGATTGCCTCCTTTGGTAACTCCTACCAGCCAGATCGTCGGTGCACAAGCGGTTAACTGTGCTCTGGATATTAAAGCCGGGAAACCGATGTACAGCAATGTTTCCAATCAATTTGTGAACCTGGTGAAAGGGGAATATGGAAAAACTCCGGTCCCTGTAGATCCCGAATTCCGTCTGAAAATAGCAGGTACCCGCGAGGAAATCCCTTACGATACCAGCAAATACCAAATGCAGCCAAACCCCGAATTACCGGAAGCAGGCGGTGTGAAACTGGCTGCCAATGAGAAAGAAGTATTGTTGCTCGAACTCTTCCCGCAGGTAGCTAAAAACTTCCTGACTAAACAGAAAGTGGCTGCTTATGAAGCACAGCATAAAGCTGACGCACCCCAGGCAGAAAAAGTGGTTGCTGAAGAGAAGAAAAACGAACCGATCACCGGTAAGACGGTAAAAGCACCGATGCCGGGTAGTATTTTACGCTTCACCGTAAAACCAGGCGATACGGTAACCAAAAGTCAGACTGTAGTCATACTCGAAGCCATGAAAATGGAAAACAGCATCGCAACCGACTATGCAGGTACTGTAAAACGTTTGTTGGTAAAAGAAGGTACTACTGTAGCTGCCGATGCTCCGATGATCGAAATCGAAGCTTAATCATTATAAAGTCCATGAAAAATTCTTTCATGGACTTTTTTATATCCATTCGTCCCAAGCTTTACAAGCCCAATTTGGGAAACATAACCTTTTCGTCCCCCTCGGCCAAAACAGCATCCAGGTCTTCCCCTTCCTGAAGGTAGAGGTTAATATTATTGATCCGGGCAAACTGATGACTACTACGAAAATCCTCATATCTTTCGTCCAATAATTCATTAAAACGGTCTGTCCTTTCTTCCGGAGTCATCTCCTCCCACTCTTCTTCTTCCAGGATATCCAGCAAAAACTCTGCCGCCCAACTTCCCAATTCCTTTTCTTTATTCCAATCCGGCTCGTAACTGTCTAAAACTTTAAAAAGCTCCTGCAAATACGCAGAATCCCCCCACTCTTTATAAACCTGGACCAGATCTTCCTGATCCGGATAAGCTACGGCCAATTCTTCTAATTTTATTTGATCCATACTTTTAGAATATTAATTACTGATTCAAAACTCCGGAAACCTAAAATCCCCCTTCCTATCCTACAGGTAATGCTTCGGATCTTCAAATTCAAAATCATTTTGATTTATCAAAAATAATTAAAAATACAGAAATACCAAGACAAAAGATCGGAATTTAAAAAAAATCATACCCCCGGAACAATTAGTATTCAATTCAAAACTTTAACAACTTTTTCGGTATATGAATTTAAAATAGAAACACATACATTGGCATATTATTTGTATTTTTGTATGAGTTATTAAATTTTTCATTTCTACTATCCTATGATCATCGACACAGGCAATATCCTATTGATAGGAGCTGTTCTCCTTTTTTTCAGTATTATCGCCGGTAAGGCCGGTTTTCGTTTCGGAGTTCCCGTTCTGTTATTATTCCTCGGTGTAGGTATGTTATTCGGTAGCGACGGCTTGGGAATACAATTCAATAATCCTCATGGAGCGCAGTTCATCGGTATGATTGCTCTGAGTATCATCTTGTTTTCGGGTGGTATGGATACCAAATACACAGAAATCAAACCTGTACTGGGCCAAGGAGTCATACTCGCCACCCTCGGGGTGGCACTGACAACAGCCATTACCGGTTTCTTTATTTATTGGATTACCGGTCTCGTATCCGATTTTTCTGCTCTCACGCTGACTGAATCTTTGCTAATGGCAGCAGTGATGTCATCTACCGACTCGGCGTCGGTATTTTCCATCCTGCGAAGTAAAAAACAAGGATTGAAAGAACAACTCCGTCCTATGCTCGAACTCGAAAGCGGAAGTAACGATCCCATGGCTTATATGCTGACGTTATTGCTCATCCAAATTATACAAACTCCTGCAGGTGAAACAAACCTATGGTATTCCTTCCTGATGTTTATCGTTCAGATGAGTGTCGGAGCCGTAGCCGGTTTCTTACTGGGAAAAATGGCCGTATGGCTGATGAACCGGTTGAATATCGGCAACCAATCTCTCTATCCCATTCTACTGTTAGCCTGTGTATTCTTTATCTTCTCTATCACCGAGCTGGTGAAGGGAAATGGCTACCTGGCCGTATACATCGCGGGGTTGGTCGTAGGCAATCACAAGATTCAGCACAAGAAAAGCGTCACCACCTTCTTCGATGGATTCACCTGGCTTTTCCAGATCGTCATGTTCCTTACCTTAGGCTTACTGGTCAATCCACGTGACTTGCTGCCCATTGCAGGACTGGGTTTATTGGTGGGTTTTTTCATGATCATTCTGGCACGTCCCATCAGTGTCTTTTTATGCCTGGCTCCTTTCAGGCAAATGAGTACCAAAGCCAAAGTATATGTTTCCTGGGTCGGTCTCCGGGGCGCCGTTCCGATCATTTTCGCCACCTATCCGCTGATCGCCCAGATTCCCTATGCTTCCCTGATTTTCAATGTCGTATTTTTCATTACGATCGTATCTCTGTTGATCCAGGGAACCACAGTCAGCTATATGGCTAACTTGTTGAACTTATCGGAAAAAGAACCCAAACAAGGTAATGATTTCGGCATGGAACTACCGGAAGAAATCAAATCGGCCATGTCAGAAATCGAAGTTGCGGACAACCTGCTGGCCAACGGAAACCGTCTGATGGACCTGAGTCTACCGGACAATACACTGGTAGTTATGGTTAAACGGGGAAATAACTTTTTTATCCCAAGAGGAGGTACCGGTTTAGATATCGGTGATAAACTTCTTGTTATCACAGACAATGACGAAGAATTAATGAAAACCTATAAAAATTTAGGTATCAACGAATATATGATTCAAAAAAATTCATAAGATAGTCCGGGCATGATGAGATATATTCTGATCGGATGTTGTTTCTTTTGCAGCCTGTTCCTGTCTTCCTGTAACAGCACGAAACGACTCGGCCAAACGGCGACTCAGACGAGCCAACTATCCCACCAACTGGGTTTTAAAGTCAATCGTAAAGACGATCTGCGTCTTTTTTCGGAAGCGGCCCGATGGCTGGGAACCCCTTACCGCTATGGAGGTAGCACCCGGAAAGGAGTCGACTGCTCCGGGTTGGTGAATCAGATTTACAAACAAGTCTATCATCGATCCCTCGAACGTTCCAGTAGTGGTATAGCCACCCGCAACTGCCGTAAAATCATGAAAAGCGATTTAAGTAGTGGTGATCTCGTATTTTTCAATACTTCCCGGAAAAAAAGAAAAGGAATAAACCATGTCGGCCTATTCCTTAAAAACGGCTATTTTATCCATGCTTCTACTTCCAGGGGAGTCATCATCAGTAACCTGAAAGAAGATTATTACCGAAAAACATGGAAACAGGGAGGAAGAGTAAAATAAGCCTATTTCAATAATCTCTTCAGAGTCTGCATCAGCTCTTCCTCTTCGATCTCGCCATTCCATCTCCAAAGTTGTTCTCCGGCTTTGTATATCATCATCAAGGGGACAGCCTGCACCTGATAATAATCTACCAACCGCCGGTTAGCCGGATCATCGATATCGAAGCATTGCAAATTCAAATGCTTGTTATTCTCCAGCTTCCGGACGATAGGTAACATTTTACGGCAATGCGGACACCAACTCGCATAAAACATCACAAAAACCGGCAAATTTCCTTTGATCAAAGCCCATAAATTCTCCATAAATACTCTTTTTATTTTAAGAATATACTTCCCTGCTTCCTGAAAAGTTTCGATTTTCCTGTATTTTGTTTTCACAATTTTTATCAGATCGGTAACCACCGGAAGTTACCTTATCGGCTTTTCATTACAGAGCAGGGTGTACCTTACACCGGTCTTACCGGAAAAACTTTTACTTCGTTTGTTTCTGCTGTTTATATCGGAGAATATGTTGCCTGTCAGCTGGCTTCTAATCAAGTCAGGGATAAAAGGAATATAAACTTACCCGTGCTCACGCATCTTACAGAAATAATAAAAATCGACCAAATGACCATTCTTGACTGCAGCATGATGCAAAACAGCTTCCTGTCGATACCCCGCTTTTTGCGATACATGCATAGAAGCGGGATTCGTACTGAATACAATCGTGTACAATTTTTCGTAATGAAAATTTTGAAAAGCATATTCGGTGATATCCTCCAACACTTTACTCATAATGCCATGCCCCCAATATTTTTCCCCGATCCAATATCCCACCTCGGCAGTCACTCTTTCTACATCTCCTTCGGATCCGAATCCGATACTTCCCACCGCTTTTCCTTCAACCTCGATAGCAAAACGCATCGGTTTGCCCGGCATAGCTTTTACCATACTGATGTAATCGAATGCATCCTGTTTGGTATAGGGATGCGGAAAATTATCCATTAAGTTATTCCAGATTTTGTTGTTATCGGCATTTTCTGCCAAGGATTCACAATCGGAGTAACTGAATTCCCGGATGACATACCCTTCTCCCTCGATCCGCACTCCCTGTTTTTTTCCCTGTAAAATAAAGAACTCATCTGCCCCACTCGTCGATCGGGGCAACTCGGTTTTACCTGTTTTCATAATTGTCAGATTCTTTCGAATCTCTCCTTTTTCAGATTTGTTTGTTTTAATTTTAAACGCCACAAACATACAGAGATATTTCATCGGGTGTAACTATTTTTCCTCAAAAAATATTCATCCGACGAAAGATATTTCTGACATTCCGAAAACCGGATATTCAAATAATTTTATACATTCGCGGTTTGGATGATCGCGAACAGATGAAATATAAAACACTGATAATCAAAGGTATTTTCCAATCACTTGACGAATTTGTGTTGCTTGCATCGCCCCACTCTGCCGCCAAACCATTTTACCTGCTTTGAATAACATCAATGTCGGTACCGCCTGTACCTGATAGGAATTTACCAACTGCTTTTTCAGGTCTTCCAATACGGGATGCATCATTTTACAAGGTCCGCACCAGGTAGCGAAAAAATCTACGAACACAAGGGTATTTCCCTGAATGATGTCTTCGAATTTTGCCATAACTTTATGCTTTAGGTCTGCTTATTTATATCGCAGATCATGCTGACAAGTTACGCTTATAGGGACTCTATTTTCAATCGGTAGTCGGATCCAAAATTGACGATATAAAAACCCTGATTTTCTTTACCGGCTTGACCTTCCATCTTTTGAAAATAAAAACGCGAAAAATCACCGTTACGCGGATAAAATTCAAGTGCATCCAGTGTCCGGTCCCGGTATTTTGCCGCCAATTCAATAAAATAAAGACTCATATCGAAAGCCTTATAGGCCAGATTATTCGGTTCGGTATAAAAATATTTCCGGTATTTTAAGGCAAACCGTTTGGCAGGTTCTGTGGTATTGTCCACATAACTATAGGTAAAGATCTTCGTATTCAGTTTGAAATAAGTCTCATGATCTACCGAAGTAAAGGCCTGCCATTCCGGGAAGCCGACGACGGTAATCCGATAACCATCCGTTAAAGCCGATAATACCGGTAATATCTTACTGACTTCAGCTTCTTTCGTAGTAGGCAGAATGATTATATTTTCCCGGTCGGGCAACAATTGCAAACGCAATCCATCCAACGGAACTGCCGAAGTATTCCAATCATAAAAATTCATACTGCCGATCCGATGCATATACTCCTTAAACAAGCGAATATCTTCCAGGTCCGAATGACTGACCTCGTTCCCTGTCAGATTCAGACAAACCAGATTCGCTTCTTCCGCTTCTTCGCGCAACCAATCACTCATCGCAACAGTCAGTGCTTTCATAGAAGGGTTGACCTGGATAAAATCAGGATACACGCCAAATTCTTCACTTCGGGAAGATAAGGGATAAATGACCGGGATATTTTTATTCGTTAAATCATCCATTAAGGCCTTATACACCGAGCCATATACCGGACCGATGATCAGATCGGGATGAAACCGGTCGATTTCATCGACCATAGTATACATTTTCTCTGCACTCCGTTCGGTATCGAAAACCTTCAGGTTTACTTTGTATCCTTGATTTTTCAAGCTGTCCACCGCCAGCAATACCCCTTCATAAAAAGAAATAAATTGCTCGGAGCGGGCAGAAATCTGTACCGGCATTTTTTCCACCAGCGTATCGACAAATACAGGATAATCTTTTGCAGAAAAAGGGAGCAGTAAAGCCACCTTCACAAAAGGATCGACAGGCATCACTACTTCGGAGATATAATCCGGAATCTCCATTTTATCGGTAGCCCCGATAACAGTCGTAGTCTCTTTTTCCGGTTCTTGTTCCGTTTTTTCGTTTTTTTGCATCAGGGCATCTTGCAGGATATCGGTCACGGACGCTTCTTCCACTTTTTTCACGCTCTCGTTTCGAACCGGACGCTCAGGGCGAATCTCCTGCTTTTTTCCCACCGAAGCTTCGATTTCTTCTTCACCCAATACAGAAAGATCGATTTCAGCCAAAGGCAACTTCACCACAGCTCCTACCGCCAGGGGTTGATTCTGGGCATATCCTTCATTGAATTTCAATAAACGTTTCGGTTTTATCTTATAAAGCCGGGCGATGGAATAGAAAGTCTCTCCTTTAACCACTTTGTGATAATAAAATTTGTCGTCCTGTTGCACAAAAGGATCGGTATAAGGCACTTTCAATACCTCGTATAAACTCAACGCATTATCTTTCTTATCATTTAAACTCTTTACCTCGTCGATGTTCGCTCCGTATGCCTTACATATCGAATACAAAGTCTGACCGGGTTGTACGGTATGCAAATAATAACTCTTTCCCCGAATCACAACGATATCGTTGGACTTCGTTACCGCAGTCCCTTGCCCGAGTACCTGACCGCAAGACCATAAAAGCAAAAACAGAAATAATAATTTTAGCATAGCTATTCCTATTAATAAGCAGCAAATTTAGAAAAAATAGTAGATAATTTAAAAATCTGCGCTATTTTTGCAAGTTGATGAACCCAGGCTTTCACAACAAAGGCCATAAACCAAATTGTAACCGATGAAAAAATTTCCGGCAAGACTCACCTTTTACCTGCTGAATCTGTTAGCAGCCATTCTTCTCGTTTGTGTGATAGGTTATTTTGTTCTATCCCATCTGGAGAGTTATACCCAACACGGACAATTTATTCCGGTTCCTGCCTTTAACGATTTGACAGTGGAGGAAGCACACGCGGTAGCCCGGCATGCTCATTTAACTGTTGTGGTGACCGACTCCCTGTATGACGATGCGGCCAAACCGGGAGTCGTGCTCGAACAATCACCGGTAGCCGGAGCACACGTTAAAGAAAACCGTCTGATCCATCTGATCATCAATGCCCATAACCCTGAAAAAGTGGTTTTCCCGAACCTGCAGAATGCTGCTTACCGGCAGACACTGCAAACCCTGACCAGCCGGGGATTCAAAATCGGTCATATCGAATATGCCCCGTCCGAATTTCATAATCTGGTATTGGATCTTAAACATGACGGAGAAAATATCGTTCCAGGGAGCTTATTGACCAAAGGAGCCGTTATCGATATCGTGTTAGGAAGCGGAAATGGAAGGAATACAGTCGTTCTCCCGCAACTGACCGGGAAAAATCTGCAGGAAGCCCTGGATATCCTTCGTAAATCTTACCTGAATCTCGGCGAAGTACTCCCGGATGCCAGTATAAAGAGTAAAAACGATGCCTACTCGGCTGTCATCTACGAACAGGATCCTTTGGGCGAGACGACAGTCGAAGGAGGTACTTATGTCAACCTGCATATCACCCTGGAAAAAGATAAAATTGCAGCACTCGACTCCTTGATGGTTACCGAATAAAAACGTGAACTAAAACAGCATCCTATGCCCGAATTTGAAGAAGAGGAAGAATTATTGGAAGAAGAAGAGGAAGGACAAGCATCCGAAATGTACGAACACCACCGGATCGAAGCGGATAATGGCCAGAATCTGCTCCGGGTGGATAAATTTCTGATGTCACGTCTGCCGAATGCTTCCCGCACAAAAATTCAGGAAGCTGCCGATGCCGGAAATATTCTGGTAAACGGGAAGGCTGTCAAATCGAGTTATAAGGTAAAACCCAAAGATATCGTATCGGTCGTCATGGCCTATCCCCGTCGGGAAATCGAGATCATACCGGAAAATATCCCCCTGAACATCGTTTACGAAGACGACGACCTGATGGTAGTCAATAAACCCGCCGGGATGGTAGTACATCCCTCCTACGGGCATTATACGGGCACTTTGGTGAACGCTCTGGCCTGGCACCTGAAAGGTAATCCGCTTTTTAAAGACAATAACGATCCGCGTCCCGGATTAGTCCACCGGATCGATAAGGACACGTCGGGATTATTGGTCATCGCCAAAACCGAAAAGGCCAAAACCCATCTGGGATTACAATTTTTCAACAAGACTTCCGACCGGAAGTATGTAGCCGTTTGTTGGGGTAACCTGGAAGACGAAACCGGAACGATCACCGGACATATCGGGCGCAACCTGACCAACCGCAAAGTCATGGCCTGTTTTCCGGACGGCAGTCATGGCAAACACGCCGTAACGCATTACCGGGTATTGGAACGCCTGGGCTATGTGAACGTAGTTGAATGTATTTTGGAAACCGGCCGAACCCATCAGATCCGTGCTCATTTCAAATATATCAAACACCCGCTTTTCAACGATAAAGAATACGGGGGAAATGAAATTCTGAAAGGTACCACCTTTGCCAGGTACAAACAGTTTGTCAACAACTGCTTCGAAATTTGTCCCCGACAGGCACTGCATGCGAAAACCCTGGGATTCGAACATCCCACCACAGGTGAACGCCTGTCGTTCGACTCGGAAATCCCGGACGATATGCAGCAACTGATACAAAAATGGCGGGCTTATATCCTATCCCGGGAAGAATAACAGGGATTCCGGGACGGTTCTTCCATCCCACTTTTTCTCAAACAAATCGTTCGGGCAACCAATCACCAGGCATTTCCCGTCAGGCCATACTCCCGCCCTCTTTCTCTACATAATGTAACAATATGACAACCATTTCACCGCATCAGCCGACACTAGCAAAAATAAACCCTACCTCACAATAAGTCTTTCCGGAATTTAAGTTCCACAAAAGTGAGATTTAAACGTTCAGGCAACCTCTTCGGCAAAAATTTTTCTGTCAAGACATCCGGTTTTTATAATCTTCGTAACCGAATTTACGGACCAGACGAAAACCGGTCTCAGGATTCCAAATTCCGATGGAAGGATGGGTGACCCCGTTGAACATGGTCGTTTTGACCATCGTATAATGGATCATATCGCGAAAAACGATACGATCTCCGACCCGGGGCTCACGTCCCCCGTCAAAAGCCCAATCTCCGTAATAATCACCGGCCAGACAACTGTTTCCTCCCATCCGCCAACGCTTTTCCCCTTCGGCAGGTTCGTGAGTACCTAAAATAGCCGGCTTATAGGGCATTTCGAGACAATCGGGCATGTGACAGGCAAAAGAAACATTCAACATCAAAGTATCGACACCTCCGTTACTGACTTTATCTTCGACAGTGGCCACCAGACAACCGGTATCCCAGGTAAATGCACTACCCGGCTCGAGAATGATCCGTAAATGCGGATAACGCGAACGAAAATCACACAAGATATGAATCAGTTCCTCCTCATCGTAATCTTTATGAGTCATCAAATGTCCTCCCCCCATATTCAACCATTTGATTTGCGGGAAAAACCGGCCGAATCGTTCTTCGACAGCAGCCAGCGTACCTCTCAAATCATCCGGACGGGATTCACACAACGAATGAAAATGTAAACCATCGATTCCTTCCGGTAAATGAGTCAGGTCGGCAGCCAATATGCCCAGACGGGAAGTGGGACTGGCCGGATTGTATAAATCGGTTTCAACAGTAGAAAATTCCGGGTTTACCCGCAGCCCACAAGAGACACCTGCCCGATGGGCCCGCCGTCCGAAACGCTCGTATTGTCCCAACGAATTAAAAGTGATGTGGTTGCTGCAATTCAATATCTCGCCGATCTCTCCTTCAGTATACACCGGAGCATAAGTATGAGCCGGAGCGCCATATTCTTCAAAAACAAGACGAGCCTCCGCCAGCGAACTGGCAGTGGCTCCATCCGAATGTCTGCTGAGTTCAGGAAAAATACTCCACATAGCGTTGGCCTTCAAAGCTACGATAATCTCTGCTCCGGTAGCCTTCCTCACCTTGTCGATCACCCTCAGGTTGTCTGCCAGCAAGGTTTCATGCAATACATAGCAAGGAGAGGGGACAGTGGATAAATCCCAGTTGCTCAGAATCGTATCCTTATCGATCATACTTCCAGGTCGATATCGAATTTTTCAACCCAAGGCAATCCTTGTTCTCCTAATTCTGCCAGGAATGGATCCGGATCGAATTGTTCCACATTATACACTCCTGCGCCTTTCCAAAGTCCTTTTGCAAACATCGCGGCTCCCAGGGCAGCCGGAACACCGGTGGTGTAGCTGACAGCCTGTGTACCGGTTTCTTTGAAAGCAGCTTCGTGGTCACAATTGTTATAAATATAATAAGTATGTTCTTTGCCGTCTTTGAGCCCTTTAATGCGGCAACCGATCGAAGTCTCGCCATGATAGTTGTGGCCTAAGGATTTCGGATCGGGCAATACGGCTTTCAGGAATTGCAAAGGTACGATCTTCACTCCGTTGAATTCCACCTCGTCGATACGAGCCATACCGATATTCTGAATCACCCGCAAATGGGTCAGGTATTCCTGTCCGAAGGTCATCCAGAAACGAGCCCGTTTGATGGTCGGAAAATTCTTGACCAGAGATTCCAGTTCCTCATGGTACAACAGATAAGACTCTCTTTCCCCGATATTCGGATAAGTCAAGGTCTTATGGATTTCGAGCGGTCCTGTCTTGACCCATTGTCCGTTTTCATAAAAACGTCCGTTTTGGGTGATCTCCCGAATATTGATTTCCGGATTGAAGTTGGTAGCAAAAGCCATTCCGTGATTTCCGGCATTACAATCTACGATATCCAGATATTGAATTTCATCGAAGTGATGTTTGGCAGCATAAGCGGTAAAGATAGCCGATACGCCCGGGTCGAATCCACATCCCAGAATAGCGGTCAATCCTTTTTCTTTAAAGCGTTCATGGTATGCCCATTGCCAGCTATATTCGAAATGTGCTTCATCTTTAGGCTCGTAATTAGCCGTATCCAAATAGTTCACTCCGGCTTGCAGACAGGCTTCCATAATCGTCAGGTCCTGATAAGGAAGAGCAACATTAATCACAATATCCGGCCTGAATGAACGCATAAGTCCGGTCAATTCCTCAACATGGTCTGCATCCACCTGAGCGGTCTGAATACGATTACCCCCTACGGCTGCAGCAATCTCATCGCATTTCGATTTGGTGCGGCTGGCCAGCATAATATCGGTAAAAACCTTATTCTTTGCAACTTTATGCGCAACAACGGTACCAACGCCTCCGGCACCGATAATTAAAACTCGACACATGGACAATTTTTTTTAAGTTATTACTAGTTGAGCAAAGATACAATATTTTTTGATCCGAAAAACATTTTTCATTTCAAGTCATTCAAATAAAACAGGCATTACTCCAATATTTTCCCGCTAATGAGCAACAACGACAGTTCGGAGATTTTTGCCTGATAGAGGGCAGAAACTTTACGGTCGACGGCATCGATATAACTGCGCTGAAATTCCCTGAATTCGATTCCCGGCAAGGTTCCCAATTTATACTTTTCGAGTGCCGCATCGAGGTTATCGAAAGCAACCCGTTCGCTTTCTTCCTCAAAGCTTACGATCTGCAGGTTATTCTCGTAGGTATTGTAGAGCTGTGCCAAATCGGCTTTTACCTGCTGTTCCGCTTCCTGATAAGAAAGGGCGGCATTTTCCATATCCAATTTCGCATTTCTGATCTTCCTCCGGTTTTCCAATCGGTTAAAAATATCCACACTCAGGGAAAAACCCCAATACGGACCGTTCGAACGGTTGAGGGAAGTGACCGAGGCCGGAGATTTGGTGCGGTTGTAGTTATATCCGGCATCGAAATCCAATTTAGGGAACAAAGCGGCCCGGGCGATCTTCATGTCCAATTCAGAGACTTTCCGGTCCCGGCGCCCGATTTGCAGGGTAGTATTGTATTGCAACAGATCGGTCAATAAATCCTGATATTGCAAAGGCATATGCAGCCGGATAGAATCGTCTACGTACATATGTTTTTGCAGATCGGTATTCATGATAGTATTCAGTGAAATATAAGCACTTTTCAACAGTTCTTTTTCTTTCATATAATTCGAACTGTCGGCATTTAAATCGAGTTTTGCCTGTTGGGCCTCCAAACCCGACAATACTCCGATCACATATTTATCACGGGCCTCGGCATAACGGGCATTCGACAACTCCAAAGAATGCCGTGCAGCTTCGAGCTTACTGTGCTGACGTACAACATCGTAATAATAAGAACTTACTTCGACGATCAGGTTCTCGACAGCTGCCTTGGTGTTCAGTTCGCCGATCGCCAGCATTTCGGCATAACGGTTGTGAGTCATAAACATTTCCATACCGTCGAACAAACGCCAGTTGAGAGAAACTCCGGCACTCAAAGCATCCGAACGGGAATTATCGGCCCTTCTGTCTTCTCCGTCGGAGACCACTTTACTATCGGTAATCGATTGTTTCTGGGCAGCATCGATACCGATAGTCGGAAGAAAAGGCCCGTAATTCAGGTTATTTTCAGCCTGCCGTTGTTGATTGCGGATAATTTTGATCGAATAATTCGATTCCAACGCCCGGGCGATACAACTATCCAATGTAATTTTAACCTGGGCAGAAGAAAACCCTGGAATAAAAAATAAAAAACAAACGATGAAGAATAGTAAACTATATTTTCCCATAATCATAATCAAAAAATTCTTTACTCTTTATGCTCTTCCCCGATCACGTTCACCTTTTCTGTCGACAGATAAGAATAAATCGCCGGAATCACGAACAAGGACAAGAAAGTAGCACATACCATCCCACCGACAACGGCGATCCCCATAGCCACCCGGCTTTCAGCACCGGCACCGGTAGCAATAGCCATCGGGAGAATACCCAAAACCGTCGACAAACTCGTCATCAGAATCGGCCGGAAACGAGCGACTGCAGCATTTTTCACAGCTATCAGCATCGGTTCACCCATCGCTTTCCGCTGGTTGGCAAACTCTACAATCAGAATACCGTTCTTCGACACCAGCCCGATCAACATGATTACACCGATCTGGCTGAAAATATTCATAGTCTGATCGAAATACCACAAGGACACCATCGCCCCGATCAACGCCAAAGGCACAGTAAACATGATGATCAGGGGATCCCGGAAACTCTCGAACTGAGCCGATAAAACCAGGTAAATGAATATCAATGCCAATACAAAAGCAAACATCAGACTGGACGAACTTTCCACAAAATCCTTCGAACTACCGGAAAGTGTCGTCTTAAAATTATCGTCTAACACATCGGCAGCAATCCGGTCCATTTCAGCCAATCCCTCTGATATCGTTTTTCGTTTAGCCAATCCAGCCGAAACCGTAGCGGCCACAAAACGGTCGTAGCGATACAATTGCGGAGGCATAGAACTCTCGGAAGTCGTCACCAGATTGTCCAATGCAATCAATTCACCATTATTATTCCGTACATAGATATTCTGTAAATCAGAGGGTTTATTCCGGTTTTCGCGGTCGATCTGACTCAATATCTGATATTGCTTCCCGTTCAGGATGAAATAACCGACCCGCTGTTCACTCATGGTCAGCTGCAAAGTCTGTGCGATATTCTGCATAGAAACGCCCAATACGGCAGCTTTATCCCGGTCGATATTGATGGTCAATTCGGGTTTGGTAAATTTAAGGTTCAAATCGGCCACCGAGAATACCGGACTTTTATTCACTTCGTCCATAAAGCGGGGCAATACCCGTTTCAGGTCGTCGAGGTTCTTGGCCTGAATAACGTATTCTACCGGCAAGCCTCCGCGACGTCCGCCAAAAGTCTGCTGTTGTGAAACCATCGTCCGGGCTCCGGTGAAATTACGTACCTGTACTCCCAATTCATCGGCAATCTCCTGTTGGGTACGTCCCCGTTCTTCGGGATCTACCAACCAAAGGTTCAAGTTGGAACGATTGGTATTTCCCCCTCCGATCATTTCGATTATCTTTTCCTGTTCAGGGACCTCTTGTTCGATATAACTACTCAACTCATCGGCATATCGGCTCATATACTCGAACGTAGCGCCTTCCGGAGCCGTAGAGGTGATCCGGATATTCGAACGGTCTTCGAGGGGAGCCATTTCCGAAGGAATAGCCTGCCACAACAACCAGATCACCACGCCCGAACCGATCAGTATCAAAGGAGCGATCCACCGGTATTTCATAAAACCTTCCAATGCCCGGCGATAGTAATCGACCATACCGTCGAAGAAAGGTTCTGTCGTACGGTAAAACCAGTTATCGGTGACATTGCGGGTAAGCAACTTGGTGGAAATCATCGGGGTAAAAGTCAGTGCGACAAATGAAGAAATAATGACCGCCCCGGTAATCACGATACTGAATTCCCGGAACAACCGCCCGGTCGTCCCCTGCAAAAAGACAATCGGGAAAAACACAGCCACCAAGGCTATAGTGGTAGCGATAACTGCAAAGAAGATCTCATTCGACCCCTTGAAACCGGCTTCGAGCGGAGACATTCCCTGTTCGATCTTCGTATAGATATTCTCCATCACCACAATCGCATCGTCGACAACCAGACCGATCGCCAGCACAATCGCCAGCAAGGTCAGAATATTTATGGTAAATCCGGCCAGATACATCACAAAAAAAGCACCGACCAAAGAGATGGGGATAGCCAATACGGGAATCAATGTCGTCCGCCAATTCCGTAAAAACAGGAAGATAATCAACACGACCAGAATAAAAGCCTCCACGATCGTGTCTTTCACTTCATTGATCGAATTGCGGATAAAGACCGTATTATCGAAAGCAATTCCGGCTTCGACGTCATCAGGCAAGTCTTTTTGCAAATCGGCCATCACTTCATACGCCCGGTCGACAATATCAATATAATTGGCTCCCGGCTGAGGAATGATGGCACAAGCCACCATCGGCACCCCATTCCGCTTCATAATCGAACGGGTATCTTCTGCATCTACTTCTGCAATACCGATATCCCGGAAACGAATGACTTTATCGCCCTCCTCTTTAATGACCAGATTATTAAAATCCTCAATCGTCATCAGTCGTCCCAGGGTACGGATAGTCAGTTCGGTATTTTCTCCCTCGATCCGTCCGGAAGGTAATTCCACATTTTCCTGAGTCACAGCGTCCCTCACATCCATAGGAGTGATTCCATAAGCAGCCAGCAAAGACGGATCCATCCGCATCCGTACGGAATATCTTTTTTCTCCCCAGATGGAGACACTACTCACTCCTGAGATCGTCTGCAAGCGTTCCTTATAGTACTGATCGGCATACATACTCAGGTCGATCAATGACCGCTGGTCACTCCGCAACGAAACCGCAAAGATCGGCTGAGCATCGGCATCCGCCTTACTCACGGTCGGAGGATCCACGTCTTTCGGCAAACGGCGCATCGCTCCGGAAACTTTATCCCGGACATCGTTAGCAGCCGTCTCCAAGTCGACCTCCAACTCGAACTCTACCGTTATATTACTCCGTCCGTCCCTACTCTGGCTGGTCAACGAACGAATCCCCGGGATTCCGTTGATAGCCGACTCCAAAGGCTCGGTAATCTGCGTCTCGATTACATCGGCATTAGCACCTGGAAAACTGGTCGATACCGAAATAATAGGCGGATCGACACTGGGATAGTCACGTACCCCCAAAAATACCAGACCGATACAACCAACCAACATCATAATGATGTTCATCACCGTTGCAAATACCGGTCGCTTTATACATGTTGACGATAAGCTCATTTGTTATAGAGTTGCTGAGTTACTGAGTTTATAGAGTTACTGAGTTAATAGAGTTACTAAGTTACTAAGTTAATAGAGTTACTAAGTTGCTGAGTTTGTGAGTTTATTAAGTTATTCATTATTACATCATCGAATCACTAAATTGTCAAATCTCAGCATCCCTCCTCCTTTTTAACTTTAAACCTTCTCCCCTACCTCTAACCTTTTACCTTTTTATCTTCACCTCCACCGCCATCCCATCTCTGAGTTGCATCAACCCACCGGTGAGTACGGTATCTCCGACGCTGATACCGGAAGTCACCTCTACATTTTTCTCATCGCGGCTTTCTGTTTCGACAGGTACACTTAAGGCTTTTCCATTTTTCACGATCCACATTCTTTTTCCGTCCATTTCGGGCACGACGGCTTCTGTCGGTACGGCAATGAATTCAGATTTTCCACCCACCACCAGGTTTCCTTTTGCAAACATACCGGGCATCAACTCCCCGTTTGTATTCCGGAAACGAGCCCGTAGAAGAATCATACGGGTTTTCACGTCGATAAAAGGATCTACAGCATAAACCTTGGCCGAATAGAGTTTATCATTTCCGGTCACTTTAAAAAATACTTCCTGCCCTTTCAAATTATTATCGGCATATTTCTCCGGAATATTGAACTCATATTTCAGGGTAGAGTTGTCTACGATCCGGGCAATTTGTGAGCTGGGCTGCACATAACTACCTTCACTGACATACCGGAACCCCATTACCCCGTCGAACGGAGCCCGGATTTCGGTACGGCTGATTTTCACTTTCAGCAGTTCGATATCCGCTTCGAGCATATTATAATCGGTTTGTAACTGATCGAAGGCTTCACGGCTGATCGATTCGCGCTTCAAAAGAATCCGTTGCCGTTCGAGCTTCTCGGCCAGTAATTTTTTCTGAAACTCCGCCCGGGTCAACTGAGCCTGCAAATCGGCATCGTCTACTTTTAATAGCAGCTGTCCCTTTTTAACGGCCACCCCTTCCTGAAAGTAAATCTTTCTGACTTTTCCCACGATCTCTGCTACCAAATCGACCTCTTCGTTTGCCAACAAAGAACCATTCACCGGAAATCCGGCAGCCACAACGGAATTCTTAGCAATAATCCCCGTTACCGGAAGTCTACCTTTCCCCTTGTTACCTGGTGCATTTTGTTGTGATTGCACCCCATTTCCACCGATCCGGGGGATTATAATCCAAGCTGCCAAAGCCAGCGGAATCCCGATCTGTAATGATCTTTTTACGTATTTATTCATATTTCATCCAATAAACCAACCCTTTTTAGTTTATAAAGTTCATAAAGTTGCTCCTTCATCGCTAAAAGTCCATAAAGTCTATGTGCACCTTTTTAACGAAACCGGAGATTCCGGTCGGTCCCACCGACAACCGTAAAAAATGCCCGCAGGATTCAGAACCTTTACAAACCTGACAGACTTTACGAACCTAATAAACGATCTAAAAATTATAAGCCACCTTTTTCAGTTCTTTTTTCAATAAAAATAACTGTTTTGAGGTTTAGACAAACAAAACTTCCGGGAGTTTATCCCTCAAAATGTTAACACTTTGTTAAAGCCAGTTTTTTCTCCTGAACATCCAATAACTCAATATAGAAAAAGCAACCGATATAATAGCGATGACAAACAGTCCATAATGGCTGTCTTCCAATCCATTGTGAACATTCATACCATATAAACTGGCAATCAATGTCGGAATCATCAAAAGCAGGGAAATAGCGGTCATACGCTTCATGATTACGTTCAGATTATTAGAGATAACCGAAGCAAAGGCATCCATCGTACCGCTCAGGATATCACTATAGATTCGGGCAGTGTCCTGAGCCTGCCGCAGTTCGATCTCTACATCTTCTACCAGATCGGGATCGAAAAATTCCCGTTGGCTTTTTAAATTCTTCAATTTCACCAGCAGGTTGTCATTTCCTCTCAAAGAGGTAATAAAAAACACCAATGATTTTTCGATTTTCAGCAACCGTTGCAATTCGGCATTCTGAATCGATCTTTCCAATTCTTTTTCAACAGACCGGCTTTGGTTATTGATCTGTTTCAAATATTTGAGATACCACACGGAGGAAGACAAAAACAATCTGAACAACAGATCCCAACTCCCATCGATCGGCAATTTCTTACGCTGCATATACCGGATAAAATCGGGCAGCATATCCGTTGCGTGGTGACAGATCGTCACGAAATAATCGGCTTTCATGATGATTCCCAAAGGAACGGTGATATAGGGTATATCGTTTCCCTCATCCCGGTAGGGAATGCGCAGAATCATCAAGGTCCAGCCATCTTCCGTTTCGATACGGGGACGTTCGTCGACATCCCGGATATCGGATAAAAATGCAGAAGGAATCTTCAAATCACGAGTAAGGTAGAGCGTATCTTCCTCGGTCGGCATTTCGATATTCACCCAACAGTATTTTTGCCAGGCCTGCTTTTCAGCAAAATTATCCCTGCAACATAAAAATTTTCTCATATAAAACCCTCCATTCGTTACGAACAAAGGCCTGAGAAAACCTTTGTTCAGATTAATACTTTTGATGATAATCGTCCATATCTATTGTTATGAATTTTGTGCGGCAAAAATAGAAAAAGAAATCATTTTTTCAAATCGATATATATCGGTAAATGGTCGCTATATCCACCGACATAACGCGGTCCCCGGTAAGTAGGACAAGGTTTGTATCCGAAATAAGTTTTATCTTCTTCCAGTAGAAAAGGAGCTGAAAAAACAGTAAGCCGCCGATCGGCTTTCCAGACAGAGTGCCCATCCAGTAAAGCTCCCGAAAGAATCAGGTGGTCGATGGTCTGCCAGTTGCCTTTGTAACGGTAACTGCCGTAATTCTTTTTCAATAAATAATAGCCTGTATTATATAAATCTTTACACCTCGGTTTTTTATCGGAACTTTTGGTACCCAACACCTTTTGTGCCGGGGTATTTGCTTTCCCGTTCAGATCACCCATGATTACAATACCGGCGCGGGGCTGAACAGCCAATAATGAATCGACTTTATGCCGTACCGTCGAAGCTGCCCGTTCTCTGCGCCACTCGCTTTGCTTCTCTCCACCGATCATCGAAGGGAAATGGCAGACAAAAAAATGAAGGGTATCCGAATCCAACACCCCGGAAGCATACAAAATATCCCGGGTACGGATGGTGGTATCCTCGGGAAATGACAAGCGCAAGAAATCGGTTTCTAAAAGTTCGAAACAGTCTTTCCGGTAAAGCAAAGCGACATCGATACCCCGGCGGTCGGGAGAATCCTGATGAACAATTCCATAATTCCCGTCGGCCAAAGCCGTTTTCTGCGTTAAATCTTCCAATACCCAGCGATTTTCCACTTCCGCCAAACCGACGATACAAGGCAGTTCTTTATCTCCCACGCTATCGATCACTTCTGCGATTTTCAATAATTTATCCGTATATTTAGCCTTCGTCCAATGTTTCTTTCCCCGGGGAGTGAACTCGTCGTCGGCAGTCGAGGGATCATCGGCGGTATCGAATAAATTCTCTACATTATAAAACATAATCCGGCAATGATCCTGTGCCAAAACAGGCATCGTCAGCACACAAAGCAAGAATAATATACCCAATAATTTCATCTTTGTCTGAATTTTGAAATGAGCTTTATCAACCACCCCGATCACAGGCATTCTTTCGACCTCATCCTGACATAATCACTCCACACCATATCTTTATACAAATCCGAACCGATATAATCCAGAATCATACTTCCCCGCCGGCAGTCCAGATAATAATACAGACGTTCTATCAGCTTTCCGTTCTCATCGAAAAGGAAAAACCGTCATACCTCATGCTTTATTTTTCGTTTTCGACCTCCGGGCCGGTTTGGGCCTGCAACAGCTCCCAATATTCGACAGCTCTTCTCAAATGAGGGATAACGATAGTCCCCCCCACAACGTCGGCCACAGCAAAAACTTCGAACAATTCGGGAGTAGTCACCCCTTGTTCATAACATTTTTCCAAATGATACTTGATGCAATCGTCACATCTCAAAACCATGGAAGTGGCCAGTCCCAACATCTCCTTTACCTTGGAGGAGAGTGCCCCTTCCATATAAGTATTGGTATCGATATTGTAGATTCTTTTGATCACTTTATTATCGGCTGCCAGAATCCTCTCGTTCATTTTAGCCCGGTAAGCTCTGAATTCTTCAATCTGATCTTTCATTACCCGAAAAATTTAATTATATCATTTACATTAGCCAGAATAAATAAGCCGAAGATAAAAATCATGCCTGTAATCTGAGCATACTCCATAAATTTCTCTCCCGGTTTACGACGGGTAACCACTTCATACAACAGGAACAAGACATGTCCTCCGTCCAAAGCCGGTATAGGCAGAATATTTACGACGGCCAGCATGATCGAGATCAAAGCGGTCAGTTCCCAGAAAGAATGCCAATTCCAATACCCCGGGAAAATGTTGGCGATCGAAGCCATCCCACCGACCGACTTATAAGCGGTATCTCCCTGAGAAAAGAGTAATTTCAGCTGTTTCACATAAGAGCCGAGTTGTCCGATCCCCATCTCGATTCCGGCAGGAATCGCTTCTGCCAGTGTATATTTCTGAGTCGCCAATTCATAGGCATTGGCAGTCAGCAAAGGATAAAAACCGAATTTTCCGTCTTCCCCCAAAGCAAAAGCATAAGATAATGTATCCGCTCCCCGCAATACGGTCGTTTCCACCCGCTTTCCTTTATTGGCGGCGAGCAAATCCGAAAATTCATCGTAGAAACGAAAAGTATGTCCGTTGACAGACAGAATCTTATCCCCTTTTCGCATACCTGCATCATAAGCCACAGAATAATCCCCGAAGTCCTGTATCTCGATTCCATCGACCGGGATACGGGGAGTAAGCAGCGGATTCAGCTTGAAACTCTTGGACGATAATTCCAGCAGCGTAGCAATAAAGTCATCCGGAATATCCAAAGAAACTTGCTCTCCATTGCGCAATACCTGAATGGTCTTGGAACGATTGAACAATATTTCGGGAAGCACATCGTCAAAACGGACCACTTCTTTATTGTCGAGAGCAACGATAATATCACCGTTTCGCATTCCGATATTTTTGAAGACACTATCGCATACCACTCCGTAAGTGACGTTTTTTGCAGGAAGATAGGTCTCCCCCCAGGTGAATAGAATACCGATATAAATGACAAAAGCCAGTAAGACGTTCACCAATACCCCGCCCAACATAATCAGCAAGCGTTGCCAGGCCGGTTTAGCCCGGAATTCCCAAGGCTGAGCCGGTTGTTTCATCTGCTCGGTATCCATCGATTCATCGATCATTCCGGCGATCTTCACATATCCACCCAACGGCAACCAACCGACTCCATACTCGGTCTCTCCCTTTTTAAATTTAAATAAAGAGAACCAGGGATTAAAAAACATATAAAACTTTTCTACCCGGGTCTTAAACAACTTCGCAAACAAAAAGTGTCCGAATTCGTGGAACAAAACCAGGATAGAAAGACTCAAGACAAATTGTACTATTTTTATAAAAATATCCATGATATGAGGTAAAAAGTAAAAGATTAAAGTTAAAAGACTATAAGCTAGAAAGCTATAGAGGAGGTATTTTGGGGGATACATTTTTCCTGGCGATTTCACGGGTCAGGCGATCGGTTTCCATATAATCCTCCAAAGTCGGTTTCTTCAGGAAATCTACTTGTTGCATTGTTTTTTCGATCAGATCGGACATACCGGTGAAAGACAGGCGCCCTTGCAGGAAGGCAGCCACAGCGACTTCATTGGCCGCATTCAGGATACAGGGCATGTTTCCGCCTTGCCGCATAGCCTCGTAAGCCAATCCAAGGTTACGAAAGGTTTTCTCGTCAGGCTGTTCGAAAGTCAGGGAATGACATACCTTGAAATCCAAACGTCCGAAATCAGCTGTAGTCCGTTCGGGGAAAGTCAGGGCATACTGAATCGGCAGCCGCATATCCGGCACTCCGAGCTGGGCTTTCACGCAGCCATCCGTAAACTGCACCATCGAATGAACGATAGATTGGGGATGCACCACCACTTCGATTTGTTCGGGTTTCATGCCGAACAACCATTTGGCTTCGATCACTTCAAACCCTTTGTTCATCACAGAAGCCGAATCGATCGTCACCTTAGCACCCATATGCCAGTTAGGGTGTTTCAAAGCATCGGCAGGAGTCACCTTTTCCAAAAAAGCCCGGTCTTTTCCCCGGAAAGGACCTCCGGAAGCGGTCAAAATCAGTTTTTCGGCTTTACTCCGGCTCTCTCCGGCCAAACACTGGAAGATGGCAGAATGTTCCGAATCGACAGGCAGAATAGCTACCCGATGTTCTGCGACCGATTCGTTGACCAATTCTCCGGCTACGACCAGAGTCTCTTTGTTAGCCAAAGCAATATTTTTTCCGGCTTTAATGGCATTTACCGTCGGGATTAAACCGCTGTATCCGACTAAAGCTGTCACCACCAGATCGACGTCTGCAAAAGTCACGATCTGGGCAAGCGCATCGGCTCCGGCAAATACTTTTATATCTTCATGTTGTAAGGCATCGCGCAGAAGCGGATATTTCTCCTCATTGGCAATCACCACACTATCCGGGTGGAATTTCAATGCCTGTTCGATCAATAAATCGACATGATTATTGGCTGTCAGCACTTCGACACTGAACCGTTCGGGATTGGCTTCCACCACTTCCAGCGTCTGTGTTCCGATCGATCCTGTCGAACCTAATATCGCAATCTTTCTCATATATTCATTCTTCCAAACCGAAATTGCCGAAACAACTTCCGGTTACCGATTCTTTATTTAAACTTAATAAAATTCTCCGGGTTGAGCGGATTACCTGCCCGCCACAATTCAAAATGCAAATGGGGACCGCTGGACTCCTCTCCGGTATTTCCCACTACCCCCAGGACCTCTCCGGCCCTGACATAATCTCCCTGTTTTTTCAATAGGATAGAATTGTGTTTGTATACAGAAATCAGGTCGTTGGTATGTTGCACCTGGATCACATATCCGGTCTTCACCGTCCAATCGGTAAAAATCACGACCCCATCCAATACCGCAGCCACCTTAGCATTGGCTTTCGCCACAATATCAGTGCCGTAATGCCGTTTCTTCTCATCGAAGCTTTGGGTTACAATTCCTTCCACAGGCGGGAAAAAATGATAATAATCGTGGTTTTGTTCTTTCATTCCCAGCGATAGATTAAAGCGTTCACGCTCTTCGATAGCAGCCCGGAATTCATTTTCCTGTTCGCTGATCTGAAATCGGATGGTATCGTTCCGGTAGCGCGCCGTATCCTCCCGCGAACGTTCGAGGGAAGTGGTATCTCCCCCATTCAAAACCAACCGGATGGATTTGAAAAAGCGGTCTCTCTTCAGCAATTCATTCTCCAGCGAATCTACCCGGAGCGCATTTTGGGCGATCATCTGCCGCATATTTCCATCCGGATAGCCAGGAATAAATTCCCGCAAGTCGGTGAAAGCTATCAATAAAATGGTCAGAACGACCAAAATTACCGCCAGCACACTCAATGCAGTCAATACATGCAACTGGGACAATCTGAAATTGAACACCTCCTCATAAGAAGTCTCGTTAATGACAGAAAGTTTATATTTATATTTCAGACGATCCCAAAGTCTTACTTTTTCTTTAGCCATGCCCCGATTTTTTAGCTTCCAAAATTACAACAAAAAAATCAATGTCGCAATGACCGATCGTTTATAACTCATCAAAAGCAATGTATCGTTAAGCCACACTTCAGGATAACCTTCTACTCTGACAGGGAGAGGTTGTTCTATATTCACTCCATTATCGGGAGAGTAATTTAAATATTTGGCTCCATTGAGATCGATAATATCAAAAGAAGAATTTTTTTTATTTGAACAGAAGATTGCAAGTTGACATATTCCCCCGGCCCTTTTCCATTCTTTCCAATTTGATAAAGAAAATTACCCGAAGAATGGTATTATTATATTAAAGAAAGAAAAAAGTACCAATTAATACTGATGATTTTGGCTTCTTTCTTTTATATTTTTACATTAATAATTGATTATAGTATTGAAGAATATGGCTATGCAACTATTCTTCGATACACTATTTCTAATTAGGTATATTGAATAAAACGGTGTATTTTATAATTATTCTCTTTATTGGACATGTTTTTTTCAGTTAAAAGAGCCGTGACCGAAACCGCCTTTTTAGTCGTCACAACAGATAACCCGAACTGCCGTATACGCAGTTAATCACGATTGGTTTTCCCCACCCACATACATGGATTTATATTCGAACACTTTCAGTCCGAATTCGGGTAATACCGCCATGATATGGTCGAAAATATCGGCCTGGACTTTTTCATAGGTCACCCACTCCTGAATAGCCGAGAAGCAATAAATCTGGATGGGCATACCGGTCGGGCCGGGTTGTAATTGGCGGACCATATGTGTCATATTCGTATTGATATCGGGATTAGCTTCGATCCATGCATCCATATAATAACGGAATATACCGATATTGGTCAGCTTACGCTCATCCAGAATCGTAATTTTATCTTTATTGATATCTCCCAGTTTAGCGACCATCTGATCGATATAATCTTTCAGGAAGGCCGAAGAAGCAAATTTTACGACTTCGTCATGACTCAAAAAATGAACCGAATCGATATCGATATTGATACTCCGCATAATTCTCCGTCCCGGCGATTCCTGCATTCCCCGCCAGTTGGTGAAAGATTCCGACACCAACTGATAAGTGGGTACCATCGAAATAGTCATATCCCAATTCTGCACTTTGACGGTGTACAGATTCACTTCCAACACAACTCCATTGGCATTATTCTTATCCATCTGAATCCAGTCGCCGATGCGGATCATATTATTGGAAGTCAGCTGGATTCCGGCAACGAATCCCAGGATCGAATCCTTGAAGATCAAAAGCAGCACCGCGGCAAAAGCACTCAAACCGACAATCAGGTGTTCCGGCGATTTATTCACCAGCACACTGACGACGGTAATCACCACAACCGTATACAAAAACACCTTGATCAACTGGATAAAAAAAGTAATCGGACGATTTTTCGAAACCGGATAGCTCTCATAAATTTTGTTGATCGCATTCAATAAAGAAGTAATGATAAACAGGGTAACGATAATCAACCAGATATCTACCAGGCGCCGAAGGACATATTTATATTCCCAGGTAATAAAAGTGAGAACGATATAAGCTGTAAAAGGAGGGATCAGGGAAGCCAGTTTACGGAAAAAACCCTGATCGTAAAGGATATCGTCCCAAGTACTTTTGGTCTTTCCTACAACTTTTTTCAAGAGTTTGGAGAGCCATTTCCTGGAAATAATATAAATCAGAATGGCAACGGTAATCGTTATCGCCATTTTTATTAGAGTGCTTTCGTCATCTGTCATTCCGACTTTTTCAGTCCAGGCGGATACCCGATGCAAAAAAGAAACAGAGTCTCTCATAAGTATGATATGTTAAAATATTGTTTATGCTCAATCTGAGCTTTTTACAGGAATAGCGGTCCCTTATTAAATTTAAGTTAAACCCCTTATTGTATTTATATTTGATCGTAAATAAAGCTACTTTTGTTTCGAATCATAAAAATTTAACTATGAAAAGACTATTTATTTTAATTACATTTTCCTGTTTATTATTCCTGCAAGGAAGTTTTGCACAGGTCGATCTTCAGGCCCCGCTTCCTCAAGATCCGAACATTGTAACGGGAAAGCTCCCCAACGGTATAGTGTATTACCTGCGTCACAATGAAGAACCCAAAGGCAGAGCGAGTTTCTACATCATACGCAATGCCGGAGCCCTGCTCGAAAACGATGAACAAGACGGTCTGGCCCACTTCCTGGAACACATGGCCTTTCAGGGAACCAAGAATTTCCCTGGGAAAGGTATCATCACCTCTCTGGAAAAGCACGGAGTTTCTTTCGGCCGTAACATCAATGCTTACACTGCACAAAATGAAACGGTCTACAATCTGAGCGATGTACCGACAAACAGCGAATCTCTGTTAGACACCTGCCTGTTGATTCTGCACGACTGGTCTTACTATCTTACCCTGGAAGACGACGAAATCGATGCTGAGCGCGGAGTGATCACCGAAGAATGGAGAACCCGCCGGACACCGCAATTCCGGATTCAAAAACAGATGTTCCCGGTACTTTTCAAAGATTCAAAATACGCCATTCGGGACGTTATCGGTAATTTAGATGTAATCAAAAATTTCAAATACCAGACTATCCGTGATTTTTATCATGAATGGTACCGGACAGACCTGGAAGCCATAGCAATCGTCGGCGATTTCGATGTAGCTAAAATGGAACAAAAAGTAAAAGAATTGTTCAGTAAAATCCCTGCTGTAGAAAATCCGACTCCCCGTCCTTTCTACGAAATTCCCGAACACGACGAGATGTATTATTGCCTGGCAACCGACAAAGAAGTACAGCAATCTTCTATTCAGATCGTGACCCTGTTACCCGGTACTCCGGCAACAGAAAAGAATAAATTGGCTTATTTTAAAGATAACATAATCAACTCTTTCTACAATCAGATGGCCGGAGCACGGATCAGCGAAATGATGCAGAAAGGTAATCCTCCCTTTATCAACGGAGGTTTCGGATTCGATGGTTTTGTGAGAGGTTATAATGCTTATAACATCAACACAACGGCCAAACCCAACGAAGAAGACGTTGCCCTGGAAGCCATCTTAACCGAAAATGAAAGAATCCGGCGGTTCGGTTTCATCCCGAGTGAACTGGAACGGGTAAAAACCAATATGCTGGTCGGCCTGGAATCGGCTTATAAAGAAAAAGACAAAACCGGTAACGAAAGTTATATCGGGGAAATGCAAGCGAATTTCCTGGAACAGGAACCGATCGTAGATTTCGATTTCTATTACAATGCTGTCAAACAAATTATTCCGACCATTACCGTAGAAGAGGTATCTGCACGGGCTAAAGAGTGGAATACCGATAAAAACCGTACAGTAGTCGTTTCCGGTCCGTCAGAGAATGCCAAGCACCTGACCCGGGAAGAAGTAACCGCTATTATGGATAAGGTTGCTAAAAAAGAGATAGAACCCTATCGCGACGAAGTAACCGATGCAACATTGATCAGCGAAGAATTACCGGGTTCAAAAATCGTTTCTACCAAGAAACTTCCCTTATTCGATGCAGAAGAATGGACACTGGCCAATGGAGCGAAAGTAGTCTTCCGTAAAGCAGATTACGAAAAAGATGCCGTATCACTGACTTCTTACAGCAAAGGAGGAACTTCACTTTACGATATAGACATGCTTCCTTCCGCCAATAACGCTGCTGCATTTGTAGGAGCTTACGGTTTAGGAGATTTCGATGCAACCACTTTAAGAAAAATCCTGACCGGGAAGATGGCTTCCTGCGGAGTTTCTATCAACGGTTTGTCGGAATCTGTCAGCGGTAGCTCTACACCTCAGGATTTCGAAACCATGCTTCAATTGTTGTATCTGCGTTTCGAAAAACCCCGTTTCGACAAGGAAGCCCATGAAGCTATGATGAGCCGCACCAGGGCCTCTATCGCCAATATGGAGAAGAATCCGCAGAAAATCATGAAAGATTCGATTAGTCTGATCATGAGTAACTACAATCCGCGTACTCTGCTCTTCAACGAAAAATACCTGGATCAGATCAGTATCGAAAAGATCGAACAGGTTTATCGCGACCGGATTAAAGATGCCAGCGATTTCACCTTCTTCATCGTAGGTAATATCGATGCAGAAACGGTAAAACCATTGGTAGAAAAATACATCGGTTCATTAAAATCTGAAAACCGGAAAGAAACCTGGCGCGACAACCATGTAAGAGGTCCGAAAGGCAAAACGGTAAAAGAAATCGAATTGGAACTGACTACCCCGAAATCGAGCGTGATCACAAATTTCTCTAAAGATATGAAATACAGTGTTTACAACAATATCTGTAATAATATTCTGGAAGGAATCCTGGATTTAAGATATACCGAAAATATCCGGGAAAAAGAAGGAGGAACTTACGGTGTAGGTGTTCAGGCCGGTTCTGTACGCGAGCCTTACTCCAACTATAGCATGACGATGAGCTTCGATTGTGATCCGGACAAGGCACAACATCTGAAATCGTTGATTTATGCCGAATTGGATAAAATCATGAAAGAAGCTCCGACTCCGGAAGAAATGAATAAAGTGATCGCCAATATGAAGAAAAACCACGAACAATCCAAAAACCACAACAGCTATTGGATGAATTGTATTACTTCTTATTATATCAGTGGTGTGAATCCGAACGATCCGAAAAACTTCGATCACATTGTCGATAAACTGCAACCCAAAGACATTCAGAAATTTGCTCAGTCTCTTTTCAAGGGTGCCGATGTTGTCGATCTGATTTTCAAACCGAAACAATAATCTTCGGGCGAAGCATTTTAAATAGGGTGTCAAAAGTGGCACCCTATTTCATTTTTTTATTACATTTACCTTTTGAAACAGCGTGCTGAATTATTATCTACAAACCCAAATATTATGTCACAAAACAAAACAAATTTTGCTGTGCCTTTGGCATTCGTCGGTATGATGTTTTTTGCGATCGGATTCGCATTGGGCATCAACTCATTTTTGATTCCGGTATTAAAAGGTGCTTTGTCTCTGCCTTCAGGGGTAGCCTACCTGCTGCTAGCAGCTACTTTCGTTCCTTTCCTGATTTTCGGCTACCCGGCTTCTGCCACGATTGCCAAAATCGGTTACAAAAGAACAATGGCACTCTCGTTTTTGATTTTTGCCGTTGCTTTTATTTTATTTGTATTATCAGCTAAATTGGAAAATTTCATTCTTTTCCTCATCGCTTCTTTCGTCAGCGGTGCCGCCAACGCTTATTTACAAGCATCGGTAAACCCGTACATTACCATTCTGGGACCGATTGAAAGCGCGGCCAAACGAATGAGTATCATGGGTATCTGCAACAAACTGGCATGGCCGGTAGCTCCTTTGTTTTTCGCACTCGTGGTAGCCGACCAAACCAATGTGCAGACTTCCGATCTGTATCTGCCTTTCTACATCATCATCGGCGTATTTCTATTGTTAGGTATCATCTCTTTAATGGCTCCGCTTCCCGAAGTAAAAGCTGCCGGAGAAGACGAATCGGATACCGCCAATTGCCCGTATGCAGCAAATAAAACTTCTATTTGGCAATTTCCCCACTTGGTTCTGGGTGCACTGACCTTGTTCATTTATGTCGGTGTCGAAACTTTGTCTCTAAGTACAGCCGTCGACTACGCCAAAGCGTTGAATTTGGAAAATCCCGATTTATATGCCTGGATTCCGAGTATCGGTATGGTCATCGGTTATATTTGCGGTATTATTCTGATTCCGCAATACCTAACTCAAGACATGGCAATGAGAATCTGTGCCTGCATCGGTGTAGCCGGTTCTCTGGCCATTGTATTGCTGCCTGCCGAAATATCTATCTGGGCAATCTTCCTGATGGCTCTAGGGTGCTCGCTAATGTGGCCGGCATTATGGCCGCTTGCTATGGCAGACCTCGGCAAATTCACCAAATCAGGCAGTGCTCTTCTGACAATGGCTATCGCCGGAGGAGCCGTTATCCCGACTGTTTTCGGATTTTTGCAAGAAGGTTTGGGGGCACAAGGGGCTTATTGGTTAGCCTTGCCTTGTTTTCTGTTTATCCTGTATTATGGTGTAGCCGGTTATAAAATCAGAACGAAATAAAGGTGACACCGAACATTGATCGGTTTGTAAAGTTCCAGACCCCTGCGGGATATTTTCTTAAAGTGACCTCCGGTTCCATGAAGAAAACCCCGCAGGGATCCATAAACTTTAAGAACTTTTACTGACGAATGATTTTCTTTGACAATACCAACATGCAAATTCCCTATCTTCCCTTTTTAGACAGCAACGACCTCCGACAGGCAGGTGAGCAACTGAATAAAATCGATTTTCACCGAATCGGGCAGAATAACTGGCCGGAACAATTCCCTTACACGCCTTATGCAGCTTTTACCATGGCACACAACGGAGAAATGCTCTTTATCCGGTTTAAGGTCGACGAGACCAGTACCATGGCCCTCACCCGGGAAGACAACGAGCAAGTGTGTAACGATTCCTGTGTCGAATTTTTCCTGGCAGTCGACGATAGTGGGTATTACAATTTCGAATTTACCTGTATCGGTAAAACTTTGTTAGGTTTCCGGAAAGAACGCCCAGCGGCGGTTCATGCCCCGGAAGATATCATGGCCTCGATTCTCCGTTATCCTTCATTGGGCGGGGCAAATTTCGAAGAAACCCGGCTAGGCCATCCCTGGGAACTGACTGTGGGAATTCCGGCTTCAGCTCTTTTCCGTCACAACATCGATACCTGGCAGGGTTTGAAAGCCCGCATCAACCTTTATAAATGCGGAGATCGGCTATCCTGCCGGCATTATTTATCCTGGCGTCCGATCGATTCTCCCAAACCGGATTTTCATACGCCCCGTTGTTTTGTTGCGGTACAATTTTAAAGCTCTCCGATGAAAGATCGTCTTCTATACGGATTATTCCCGGGCCTGTCAGCTCCTTTCATCATCATCCTGTTGTTCTGGCTTTTCCGCTTTCACGACCTCCCGCTTTCCCAATTTATCCACCAGGCGATCGCATTGAAAGTACAATTCAAACTCATTTCCGTCGGTGTATTCTTTGCCGACTTAGGCTTATTTTATTTATTTCTGCACTTAAACAAGAATAACGCCTCGAAAGGCGTTATCCTGGCAGTTTTAATCTATTTCTTTCTTTTTCTATTTTCCAGTCTTTAGATCGGAGAAGGCGATTTCCTTCTTATTTGCCTTCTTCCACTTCCTCGAATTCGGCATCCTCGATATCCGAATCTCCTCCCATCTTCACGATTTTTTCTTTTTCTTCACTGGCTTTGCGCATTTTACGGATGGAATATTGGTTGAGCAGATCGGTTACGCCATAAAAAACGGCGGTAATCCCGAACAGGATGAACACGCTTTCGGCCGAACTGAAAGGATCGAATAAAATCACGATACCGACAATCAGGATCAGGACCGGGAATAAAAAACTAACCGGCGCAATACGCCCGAACTGACGGGCTGCGGCAAGGGTCACAAATTGTCCGACAGCAGCGACCACCAAAATAAATCCCAGGAGAAACATAAAAACGGTCGCAAAAGTAGACGGCAGACATACCAGCAGTAATCCCAAAATAACACTTCCGATTCCGCTCAAGGGAGCAAAACTCCGCTGATGTTCCTCGCGGTTTCTGGAAGAGATAATAAACGCAATAATACCGATGGCCAGGAAAACGATACCTATCAGCATAACAACATACTTCAATGCATCGGCCGGCCAGATCAAAAGAGCCAAACCGAGCAAAATCGCTAAAACCGCCCTGTATATGCCTCCTTTAAAATTCGAAGTCGTGTAAACAATTTGCATATAAATTACAATTAAAGATCTTTCTTTTTTTATTTAACGAAGGTAAGCATTTTTTTGTTAGGTTAAAAAGGAAAGCAAAAAAATACTAACTATATTTGATGTAGTCTGAAGGTATTTAATTGACTACAAATAGATTAAAAGAA